>FUFK010039111.1_pt1 | contig 20336 bp, 19 predicted proteins | sample 1021851 | NCBI WGS metagenome assembly FUFK01 (sample SAMEA51879418, study PRJEB19060) | metagenome
GTAGTTTTTGTCACTTATTATTTAACAAGACCAACATCGAAAACAGAGAAAGATAATTTTAACTCCAAAAATAATTGGAGAGGTGGATTTTAAAAAATTATCTTTTATTTATAACAACTAATTAATCTTGACCTTATTTTACTAAAAGATATAACCAACATTTTGGTTTTGGGCGGTTAGCTCAGTTGGTAGAGCATCTCGTTTACACCGAGGGGGTCAAAGGTTCGAGTCCTTTACTGCCCACCAAAAGAATCAAAAGTGGGGGTGTAGCTCAGTTGGTTAGAGCGATCGCCTGTCACGCGATAGGTCGAGGGTTCGAGTCCCTTCACTCCCGCCACTTNNTTANTTNAAAGCTGATAATNGTTATCAANNGAGCTGTATATTTTGAATAATGTGACCTAACACCACTTCATCTAGCTATAAAAAATGATATATATTCCACCATGTCTGCGGAATTCTTAAAAGATTATTTACCAATAATTTTGTTCCTAATTATAGCTTTAGGACTAAGTTGTGCATTCATAGTAATTAATTTTATCTTATCACCAAAAAATCCAGATCCAGAGAAGTTATCTGCATATGAATGCGGATTTGAACCTTTTCAAGACTCCAGAATGGAATTTGATGTGAGGTTCTATTTAGTTGCAATATTATTTATAATTTTTGATCTTGAAATCGCTTTTTTATTTCCCTGGGCAATCTCTTTAGGAAATATTGGTATCTTAGGTTTTACGTCAATGATGATTTTTTTATTCATTCTGACAATTGGATTTATCTATGAATGGAAAAAGGGTGCATTAGACTGGGAATAAAATTTTTTAAATGAACAATAAATTAGATCAAGTACCTGAAGAATTTAAACAACTTGCAGAGGATTTTGGCAAAAATGGTTTTATAACTACTTCATTAGAGAATTTAGTGAATTGGTCGAGGTCTGGATCTTTACATTGGATGACTTTTGGTCTTGCTTGTTGCGCTGTTGAAATGATGCAAACAGCAATGCCAAGATATGATCTTGAGAGATTTGGTGCTGCNCCAAGAGGATCACCNAGACAATCAGATGTAATGATTGTTGCGGGAACTTTAACAAACAAAATGGCTCCTGCTTTAAGAAAGGTTTATGATCAAATGCCAGAACCAAGATATGTCATATCAATGGGAAGCTGTGCAAATGGTGGAGGTTATTACCATTACTCATATTCTGTGGTCAGAGGTTGTGATCGTATAGTACCTGTTGATGTATATGTTCCAGGTTGCCCACCTTCAGCAGAGGCATTGTTGTATGGAATAATGCAATTACAAAAAAAAATTAGAAACAAAGGTTCTTTCAAGAGGTAAAATGAATAATTTAATTGATTTAGAAAAAAAAATTAATTCGGAATTAACNACTAAGATCAATAAGACTTCGATTAAACATAATCAAATTTATGTTGAAATTGATAAAGAAGATCTAATTGATGTTGTTTTATTCTTAAAAACAAATAAGGATATTAAATTTAGACAACTTATCGATATTACAGTTGTAGATTATCCTGAGGAAACTCAGAGGTTTAAAATTGTATATTTATTTCTAAGTCATGAGTTTAATCATAGATTGATTTTAAGTTATACTATAAATGAAAATGAACTTATATCCTCTCTTACCTCTATATTTCCATCAGCAAATTGGATGGAAAGAGAAGTGTTTGATATGTATGGTGTGAATTTTAAAGATCATCCTGATTTAAGAAGAATATTGACTGATTATGGTTTTGAGGGTCATCCTTTAAGAAAAGATTTTCCTTTAACAGGCCATTCAGAAGTTAGGTATAGTGAAGAGAAGAAAAAAGTAATTAACGAGCCAGTCAAATTAGAGCAAAATTATAGAAATTTTGATTACGAAAGTCCTTGGGAAGGGACAAAATATATTAAAGGAATATCTGAAATTAATGACAAAAAAAATTAAAAATCTGAATTTAAATTTTGGTCCACAACATCCTGCTGCGCATGGAGTTCTAAGACTAATATTAGAGCTTGATGGTGAAGTAGTAGAAAAAGCAGATCCTCATATTGGCTTATTACATAGAGGAACGGAAAAATTAATTGAAAACAAAACATATATGCAAGCTGTACCATATTTCGATCGACTTGATTATGTTGCACCTATGAACCAAGAACATGCATTTGCTTTAGCTATTGAAAAAATTTTAAATATCGATGTTCCAATCAGAGCTCAATATATAAGAGTCATGTTTTGTGAAATTGGAAGAATTTTAAGTCACATATTAAATGTTACTACTCAAGCTTTAGATGTGGGCGCTTTAACTCCATCGTTGTGGGGATTTGAGGAAAGAGAGACTTTGATGACTTTTTATGAAAGAGCATCAGGATCAAGATTACATGCTAATTATTTCAGGGCCGGTGGTGTTCATCAAGATTTACCAGCTGGTCTAGAAAATGACATAGCAAAATTTTGCGAAAGTTTCCCAAAAATCATAAATGATCTCGAGAACCTTTTAACCGATAACAGAATATTTAAACAAAGAAACGTTGATATAGGCGTGGTAACTAAAGATGATGCATTAGATTACTCTTTTAGTGGTGTTATGATTAGAGGTTCTGGCATACCATGGGATCTTAGAAAATCTCAACCTTACGATTGTTATAGTCAGTTAGAATTTAAAATCCCTATAGGAAAAAATGGTGATTGTTATGATAGATATTTATGTAGAATTGAGGAAATGAAAGAAAGTGTTTCTATTATTAAACAATGTTTATCAAAAATGGAGAAAGGACCAATAAAAACGTTTGATGGAAAAATATCCCCACCATCAAAAAAAGAAATCAAACAATCAATGGAAGCATTAATACATCATTTTAAATTATTCACTGAAGGATATCGTGTACCCAAGGATGAAATTTATACTGCTGTTGAGGCACCTAAAGGTGAGTTTGGAGTATATTTGATTTCAGATGGTTCTAGTAAACCATATAAGTGTAAAATTCGAGCGCCAGGATTCTCACATTTACAATCAATGGATTATTTAATTAAGGGTCACATGTTAGCAGACGTTCCGGCTGTACTTGGTTCTCTTGATATTGTTTTTGGGGAGGTTGATAGATGAGTTTAAGAAAGCCCGCAAAAAACCAACCTGAGAATTTTGAATTCAATCCTTCTTCATTAGAGGCGGCAAGAAAGATTGTTGATAAATATCCAAAAGGAAAACAACAAAGTGCAGTCATGGCATTACTATACATTGCTCAAAAACAAAATAATAACTGGATACCTTTAGCTGCCATGAAATACATCGCAAAATTTTTGAACATGCCTTATATAAAAGTTTATGAGGTCGCTACTTTCTATAGTATGTATAATTTATCACCAGTTGGTAAATATTTTATTCAAGTGTGCACCACAACTCCGTGCATGATAAGAGGAGCAAACAAAATAGTTGAGGCATGTAAAGAAAAAATATCTGAAAATGAGTCAGAGTTATCAAATGATAAAAGTTGCTCATGGATGGAAGTTGAGTGTCTTGGTGCTTGTGTTAATGCTCCAATGATGCAAATTAATGATGATTATTATGAAGATCTTGATAAAGAAAAGACTTTAAAAATTTTAGATAAAATTTTAAGTGGGGAAAAACCGATACCTGGTTCATACAGAGGAAGAATAAATAATGAGCCAGAAAATAATAGAAAAACATTAATGGATTTAAAAAATGCTTAAAGATCACGATAGAATTTTTCAAAACTTATATAATGATTTAGGGCCTGATTTGATTTCATCTCAAAAAAGAGGTGATTGGGTAAGCACCAAAGAGATAACAGATAAAGGCAGAGACTGGATCATTAATGAAATTAAAGACTCACAACTTAGAGGAAGAGGTGGCGCAGGATTTCCAACTGGCTTAAAATGGTCATTTGCACCTAAAGAAGTTGGTTCAAGACCCCATTACTTGGTAATAAACGGAGATGAGTCCGAACCAGGCACATGTAAAGATAGAGATATTTTAAGATTCGAACCCCACAAATTAATTGAGGGATGCTTAATAGCATCTTATGCAATTCAAGCTCATGTTTGTTACATTTATATTAGAGGTGAATATTTTGTAGACGGGCAAAAGCTACAAGCAGCAATTGATGAGGCTTATGAAAAAAAATTATTAGGTAAAAACGCTGCAGGCACAGGATGGGATTTAGATATTTATATTCACTACGGAGCTGGCGCTTATATTTGTGGAGAGGAAACAGCATTACTCGAGAGTATTGAGGGAAAAAAAGGTCAACCAAGATTAAAACCTCCTTTTCCAGCATTAATTGGTCTTTACGGTTGCCCAACGATAATTAATAATGTTGAAACAATAGCAGTAGTACCAACAATACTTAGAAGAGGTGGTAAATGGTTTTCATCTTTAGGTAGGGAAAAAAATACAGGTACTAAAATTTTTTGTATATCTGGCAATGTAAATAACCCATGTAATGTTGAAGAGGAAATGAATATTCCTTTAAAAGAATTGATTGAGGTTCATGCCGGCGGTGTAATTGGTGGTTGGGAAAATTTACAAGCAGTTATCCCAGGTGGATCATCAATGCCATTAATACCTAAAGAAAAATGTGAGACATTAACAATGGATTTTGACTCATTAATGGCAGAAAAAAGCGGATTAGGAACGGCTGGGGTTGTTGTAATAAATAAAGATCAAGACATNATAAAATGTATGGCTNGNATNGCGAGATTTTACAAACATGAAAGNTGTGGNCAATGNACNCCTTGTAGAGAAGGTTCNGGNTGGATGTGGAGAATGCTTGAAAGAATGGCNAAAGGAGAAGCATCTAAAGATGANATNGANATGCTNGGTGATGTTACAAAACAAATAGAAGGTCATACGATTTGTGCATTTGGTGAGGGTTCTTCTTGGCCAGTGCAAGGTTTATTAAGACATTTTAAAGATGAAATTAAAAAAAGAAATAAATTTGATCCAATTGTTAAAGAGAAAAAAAATATTCCTTATTTAGTGGATCAACATTTGTTGGATAAAAATGCTTAAATTAAAAGTTAATGATATAGAAGTTGAGGTTGAAGAAGGACTTACTGTTCTTCAGGCTTGTGAGAAAGCAGGTGTAGAAATACCTAGATTTTGTTATCATGAGAAATTATCAATAGCTGGAAATTGTAGAATGTGTTTAGTAGAAATGGAAAAATCTCCTAAACCTATTGCTTCATGTGCAATGCCTGCAGCAGATGGAATGGTTATAAAGACTAATACTCCAAAAATAGAGAAATCAAGAAAAGGGGTGATGGAGTTTTTATTAGCAAATCATCCATTAGATTGCCCTGTTTGTGATCAAGGGGGAGAATGTGACCTTCAGGACCAATCAATGTTTTATGGAATAGATAAGTCAAGATTTAAAGAAAATAAAAGAGCAGTACCTGATAAAAATATGGGTCCACTTATCAAAACACAAATGACAAGATGTATTCACTGTACAAGATGTGTAAGATTTGCAACAGAGGTAGCAGGTGTGCCTGAGTTAGGAGCTATTGGAAGAGGTGAAGATATGCAGATTACTACATATTTAGAGCAATCGGTTCAATCAGAATTATCTGGAAATGTAATTGATCTTTGTCCAGTTGGAGCTCTTACATCCAAACCATACGTTTTTGAGGCGAGACCTTGGGAATTAAAAAAAACTGAAACAATAGATGTAATGGATGCAGTTGGTTCAAATATTCGGGTCGATACATATGATTGGGAAGTAAAAAGAGTGTTACCTATCATTAATGAAGATATTAATGAAGAATGGATTTCAGATAAAACGAGATATGCATGTGATGGATTACTAAACCAAAGGCTTGATACGCCATATATAAAATATAATAATAAATTTGAAAAGGCTAATTGGGACGAGGTTTACAAAATCATTAAATCTAAAATAGAAAATGCAAATAAAGATAGAATCTGTGGTTTTGTTGGAGATCTCACAAACATGGAAACAAGTTTCATTTTTAAAGAATTTTTAGAAAGAACAGTTAATACAAAAAAATATGATTTTAGATCTCAAAAGAGGTTTATCGATAATTCAAAAAGAGAAAATTATCTGTTTAATTCATCAATAAACGGAATTGAAGAAGCTGACCTAATTATATTAATAGGGACAAATCCAAGATTTGAGGCAACAATGGTAAATGCAAGAATAAGGAAAGCATTTGTAAATAACAATACCAAAATTTTTTCATTAAATGATGTTGGGGATTTGACATATGATTATCAATGTTTGAATGGAAAGACTAAAACAATAAAAGATATATTTGAAAATAATGATGAATTATCAAAGCAAATTATTGAGGCAAAAAAACCAATTGTGATATTTGGAGAGTCATTTTTTAAAGTAAAATCGGCAAATTATTTATTTAATTTATCTAAAGAATTCTTAAATAAAAATAATAAATTTAGTGATAATTGGAATCCATTAAATTTATTGTCAACAGATGCTTCTACAGTTGGAAATTTAGATTTAGGTATCATAGATAAAAGTAATAAAATTTTAGATGAGCTTCATAATAATGAATTTGAAATTATTTTTTTAATGGGGCAGGATAATTTAGATTTTAAAAAGAAAGATGAATTTGTAATTTATCAGGGAAGTCATGGAGATAAAGGTGCAGAAATTGCAGACATAATTTTACCCGGATCAGCTTTTACAGAACAATCAGGTCACTACACAAATCTAGAGGGAAAATTACAAAAAGCTTATAAGGCATCGTATCCTCCAGGAGATGCTAAAGAGGATTGGCAAATTATAAATGATCTTGCTGAAGTTATGAATAACAGAAAACTTTTTAATGATAAAAATGAACTTGAAAGTAGTATGCTTAATTACTTAAAGATAAATCAAGATCAACAAAGTTCAGAAATTAATAAAATAAATGACAATGATTTTAATGATGAAATTTTACAGATTGATTCTAAAAATTATTATTTTTCTAATGTCATTGCACGTTCATCCAAAACAATGCTTGAATGTAACAATTCAAAAATAGATTTTAAAAAAACAGGCACTGAGGGTTAACATATGGAATACTTAAATATAATTTTTCATGAAACTTACAAAATTTTATTTTTATTGATCCCTGTTTTAGTTTCAGTGGCTATGATAGTTTGGTTAGATCGAAGAGTTTGGGCTTTTGTTCAGAAAAGACAAGGGCCAAATGTAGTTGGTCCGTTTGGTTTGTTACAATCTCTTGCAGATGCTCTAAAATATATTTTTAAAGAAATAATAATACCAGCAAGTTCGAACAAAGTAATTTTCATCCTAGCCCCAATCATAACAATGACATTAGCCTTAATAGCATGGGCCGTTATTCCTTTTGGAGTTGAACAAGTTTTAGCAGATATAAATGTTGGTATCTTGTATATATTTGCTGTTTCATCATTGGGNGTATATGGAATAATAATGGGAGGATGGGCATCAAATTCAAAATATCCTTTTTTAGGAGCAATAAGATCTGCTGCACAGATGGTATCTTACGAGGTATCTATCGGCATTATCATCATTAACGTCTTATTATGTGTTGGATCACTAAATTTAAACGACATTGTAATAGCTCAAAATGAAATGTGGTTTATAATTCCATTATTTCCAATGTTTGTAATTTTTTTTATTTCTGCACTTGCTGAAACAAATAGACCCCCTTTTGATTTACCAGAGGCGGAAGCTGAATTAGTTGCAGGTTACCAAACAGAATATTCTGGAATGATGTATGCCATGTTTTGGTTAGGTGAATATGCAAACATTTTGTTAATGTGTGCTTTAGGGTCTATTTTATTTTTAGGAGGCTGGTTATCTCCAATTGATCTTTATCCTTTTAATTTAATACCTGGCGCTCTTTGGTTAATTTTCAAAATTTTATTTTTATTTATTCTTTTTGCATTGGTTAAAGCAATAGTGCCAAGGTATAGATATGACCAGCTAATGAGGTTAGGTTGGAAAATATTTTTACCATTATCTTTAACTTATGTTGTTTTAACAGCAAGCTATCTCTTTTATTTTAACCTTTTACCCAAAATTTAAATGAAAATAACTAGATTTTTTAAAACAATATTGATGACCGATTTTATCAGTGGATTATTTATTGCATTAAAAGAACTTTTTAAGTCTAAAAAAACTATAAATTACCCTTTTGAAAAGGGAAAAATTAGCCCAAGATACAGAGGTGAGCACGCATTAAGAAGATACCCTAATGGTGAAGAAAGATGTATAGCTTGCAAATTGTGTGAAGCTGTTTGTCCTGCTCAAGCAATTACAATTGAGTCTGCTCAAAGAGCTGACGGAAGTAGAAAAACTACACGTTATGATATTGATATGATGAAATGTATTTATTGTGGTTTATGTGAGGAGTCTTGTCCTGTAGATGCAATTGTTCAAGGACCAAATTTTGAATTTTCAACAGAAACACGAGAGGAACTTTATTATACTAAAGAAAAACTATTAGATAATGGGGATAGATGGGAAAATGTTTTAGCGGCAAATATTAAGTCAGACAACCCATACAGATAATTTATGATTGCACATGCAATATTTTTTTATGTCTTTTCTGTTATCGCAGTTGTTTCTGCAATAATGGTGACTGTATCTAAAAACACAGTTCATTCAGTTTTTTTTTTAATTCTTGATTTTATAAGTATATCTTGCCTTTTCATTATGATTGGTGCCGAATTTTTGGGCATGATTATGTTGATTGTTTATGTTGGAGCAGTTGCAGTATTGTTTTTATTTGTTGTGATGATGCTTAATGTTGCTCAACAAAAAAATCAATGGTTTGTATCAAAAGATAGTTCGGGTCATATACCAATTGGATTATTAATCAGTGTGATAATTTTTTTCGAATTAATAATTGTAATAGGTGGTTGGAAATATAAACCAGATTTATTAAATTCTGCAAAATCAACAATAGGAACTGAGATTAGTAACACTCATTCTTTAGGCCAGATTTTATATACAGATTATATTCATGTATTTCAAATTAGTGGGATGATCCTTTTGATAGCAATGATAGGTGCAATAGTTCTTACTTTTAGACAAAGAGAAGGTGTTAAAAAACAAAGTTATTTGAAACAAATTTCCAGAGAGAGAGTTGAGGGAGTGGAAGTACTAGAAGTTGCGTCTAACAAAGGAGTTAAAATAGATGATTGATATAGGTTTAGGACATTATTTAACTTTAGGCGCTGTTATTTTTAGCATTGGAATTATTGGTATTTTTTTAAACAGAAAAAATATTATCGTGATCTTGATGAGTATTGAACTGATTTTATTAGCTGTAAATATAAATTTAGTATCTTTCTCCATATATTTGGGAGATTTATCAGGTCAGGTATTTACTTTATTTATACTCACTGTAGCTGCAGCTGAGGCTGCTATTGGTTTAGCAATTATTGTTGTTTACTTTAGAAATTCTGGAACTATTCGAGTAGAGGAAATAGACAAATTAAAAGGATAAAATGGAAATTTCAATCATTGCATTACCATTATTAGCTTCAATCATATCAGGATTTTTTGGAAAATTTATAGGAGATAGAAACTCAGAAATTATTACAAGTCTTCTAGTATCAATATCAGCTATATTTTCTGTATTAGTTTTGTATGAAGTCATAGTTAATCAATACCAAGAAAATATAATAATAGCCACGTGGATTAGCTCTGGTTCTCTTGAAGTAAATTGGTCTATGCAGATAGATTCTTTGTCTTCGGTGATGTTAGTTGTGGTTACATCAGTTTCTGCAATGGTTCATATTTATTCAATAGGATATATGTCTCATGATCCACATAAACCAAGATTTATGGCTTATTTATCTTTATTTACTTTTGCAATGTTAATGTTGGTCACGGCAGATAATTTTATTCAATTATTTTTTGGTTGGGAAGGAGTTGGTTTATGCTCTTATCTTTTGATAGGATTTTGGTTTAAAAAGGACTCTGCAAACAAGGCTGCAATTAAAGCTTTCCTGGTAAATAGAGTGGGTGATTTTGGATTTGCATTAGGGATATTTTTAATTTTTTATCTATTTGGAACAGTAAATTATTCTGAGGTTTTTAATCAAATTACAAGTATTACAGACAAAAACCTTATTTTTTTAGGCGTTACAATCAATGCAATAGATTTAATTTGTTTACTTTTATTTGTTGGTGCAATGGGTAAATCAGCACAAATTTTTCTTCATACATGGTTACCAGATGCTATGGAAGGTCCAACACCTGTTTCTGCTTTAATTCATGCTGCAACGATGGTTACAGCAGGAGTTTTTTTAGTTGTAAGATGTTCACCAATTTATGAATACTCTGAACTAGCCTTAAATATCGTTACAATTGTTGGAATGAGCACTGCATTTTTTGCTGCATCAGTAGCTTTGGTACAAAATGATATAAAAAAGATAATTGCTTATTCTACTTGTAGTCAATTAGGCTACATGTTTTTTGCTACAGGCGTTGGTGCATACAATGTAGCAATGTTTCATTTATTTACTCATGCCTTTTTTAAAGCCTTATTATTTTTAGGATCTGGATCAGTTATTCACGCTTTTAAAGATGAACAAAATATAAATAACATGGGAGGGGTGTGGAAAAAACTTCCATACACTTATTGTCTGATGATCATAGGGACTCTTGCTTTGACAGGATTTCCATTTTTATCTGGTTTTTATTCTAAAGATGCAATTATTGAATTTGCTTATTTAAGAGGAAACACAACAGGTTATTATGCTGCTGGAATTGGTATATTTACAGCTTTGCTCACATCAATTTACTCTTGGAGATTAATTTTTAAAACTTTTCATGGTGACTATAACAATAAAAAAATAAAAATTGATGAAACTCACGAGTCTCCTTTCATAATGTTAATACCTTTAATACTACTTTCAATTGGCGCAATATTTGCTGGTTTTTCATTTAAAGAATTATTTATTGGTTATGAAGGGGTTAATAATTTTTGGCGTGACTCAATATTTTTCTTGAAGCCATTAAGTACTGATCATCCTCCATTATGGTTTTTATTACTTACTCCAACTTTAGTCATTTTATCTATTCCATTAGCGTATTATTTNTTTGTAAAAAATAAAAACTTACCTGAGCAAATTGTAAGTATCAATAAACCACTTTATCAATTTTTGTTAAATAAGTGGTATTTTGATGAACTTTATGATGTCTTATTTGTCAAAACATCAAAAAAATTTGGTNTGTTTTTATGGAAGTTCTTTGACTTAAAAATTATTGATGGTTTTGGCCCAGATGGTATTTCCTCAATGATTAAAAAATTTTCGGTTAAAGCCAACAANTTTCAAAGTGGATACATTTATCATTATGCATTTNTAATGTTACTTGGNTTTTCTGCTTTATTAACATTCTTAATTGTAAAATGACAAANTTTCCTATTCTCTCNTCACTTATTCTTTTACCTTCAATTGGAGCATTATTTTTATTTTTTACAAAAAGTAGTCAAAATAATCTTACGACAAAATATGTGGCTTTATTTACTTCAGTTGTTACTTTTTTGTTATCTGTTTATTTATGGATTTTTTTTGATCAATCTACTTCTGAATTTCAATTTGTTGAGGAAAGAATTTGGATTGAAAATTTGATTAATTACAAGGTTGGTGTTGATGGTATTTCAATTTTATTTATTCTATTAACAACATTTATCACCCCTCTTTGTATTATATCAGTAAACAACTCAATTAAAGAAAGACTAAGTGAATTTTTAATAGCAGTATTAATAATGGAGTCTTTTATGATTGGTGTATTTTGCTCTTTAGATCTTGTCGTTTTTTACTTATTTTTTGAAGCTGGTTTAATTCCAATGTTTTTAATTATTGGAATTTGGGGCGGTGCTAGACGAGTTTATTCTGCATTTAAATTTTTTTTGTACACTTTACTTGGCTCAGTTTTGATGTTGGTAGCAATAATTACTATATATTGGCTCAATGGCACTACAGATTTTGTCGAATTGTATAATTCTGGAATAGATATCAAATATCAAAATCTTTTATGGTTAGCATTTTTTAGTTCTTTTGCAGTTAAAACTCCAATGTGGCCTGTACATACCTGGCTTCCAGATGCTCACGTTGAAGCTCCTACAGCAGGATCTGTTTTACTAGCAGCTATCTTACTAAAAATGGCTGGTTATGGTTTTATTAGATTTTCTCTAGGTTTATTTCCAGCTGCATCAGAAATCTTTACACCATTGATTTATACGCTAAGTGTTATTGCTATTATTTTTACTTCTTTCATAGCATTGATGCAAGAGGATATGAAAAAGTTAATCGCCTATTCATCAGTAGCCCATATGGGTTATGTAACTTTAGGAATTTTTACAATTCAACAACAAGGAATTGAAGGTAGTATTATTCAAATGATAAGTCATGGATTAGTTTCGGCAGCGCTCTTTTTATGTGTTGGTGTAGTCTACGACAGAATGCACTCAAGANTAATAAATACTTACGGTGGAATCGTTAATATTATCCCTAAATATTCAATTTTATTTATGTTATTTACTTTGGCAGCTTTAGGATTGCCAGGAACTAGTGGTTTTGTTGGAGAGTTTTTAATTTTAATGGGTGCTTTTAAGGATAACTTTTTAGTAGCTGTGATTGCTAGCTTAGGAGTTATTATTGGAGCAGCATATATGCTTTGGTTATATAAAAGAGTTGTTTTTGGTAAATTGATCAACACAGATTTAAAACAGATGTTTGATTTGAATAGATCTGAATTATTTATTTTATCTTGTTTAGCTGTACCAACATTATTTTTTGGATTTTACCCAGATCCTTTAATTAATACGATTGAAGTATCAATTTCAGATTTAATTGATCAATATAATTTTAAATTAGCAAGTAAAATATAATGGAAAATTTACAATTAGTATTACCAGAAATATTTCTTTCATTATCAATAATGTTTTTATTAATTTTAGGAGTTTTTAAAAAAAATAGTACAAGAATTGTTCAAAGTCTTTCTTTAGTAGTTTTAATTGTTACAGCTGTCATCACATTTAATGAGACTATTGGTATAAGTGAAGTAAAACTATTTAATAACAGTATTATCATTGATTATTTNTCTTCNTTAATGAAGATAATTACCTTATTAGCTGCCTTTTTAGTATTAAATATATCCTCAAGTTATTTAAAAACCTTTCAAATTTTTAAAATTGAGTATCCAATTTTAATTTTAAGTTCTGTTTTAGGAATGATGGTAATGATTAATTCTAATGACTTAATTGTGTTTTATATGGGTTTGGAACTCCAGTCATTAGCCTTATATGTTTTAGCTACATTTAATAGAGATCAAATAAAATCCTCAGAAGCAGGACTAAAATATTTTGTTTTAAGTGCCTTATCATCAGGATTGTTGTTGTATGGTTGTTCTTTAATTTATGGTTTTACTGGCTCTACTAATTTTAATGTAATAGCTAGTCAACTTAATTCAAATGAGTATGCCTTAACATTTGGTATAGTATTTATTTTAGTGGGACTATCATTTAAAATTTCCGCTGTTCCTTTTCATATGTGGGCACCAGATGTCTATGAAGGCTCACCAACTTCAGTAACATTATTTTTTACAATGGTTCCAAAAATTGCAGCGTTAACTGTATTTATAAGATTTTTATATGTGCCCTTTTTAAATCTAATTGATCAGTGGCAAATGATTTTAATTTTTTTATCAATAGCATCCATGTTATTTGGTGCTATAGCAGCCATTGGACAAACAAATTTAAAAAGACTTGTTGCTTACAGCTCCATTGGACATGTTGGTTACGCATTAGCCGGTGTAGCAGCGGGTACAAATGATGGAATCCAAAGCTCAGTTATATACATTACTATATATATTTTAATGAACCTGGGATTATTTTCATGCTTGTTGATGTTAAAAAGAGAAAACCAATATTTTGAAAAAATTGAGGATTTATCAGGTTTATCCAAAAATCATCCAATGCTTTCATTATCGTTTCTTATAATCTTATTTTCATTAGCTGGCATACCTCCACTGGCAGGTTTCTTTGCTAAATTTTATGTTTTTAAAGCAGTCATTGAGCAATCGATGTATTTTTTAGCAATTGTTGGTTTGCTATCAACAGTTGTTGCAGCTTTTTATTATTTGAGGCTAATTAAAATCATGTATTTCGATGAGCAAAAAGAAAAGTACGATATGGACCATGGTTTTTGGTTAAAATTTTCTTTAACAGCATCTACATTGTTAATTCTGATATACTTCATTTTTCCAAGTCAACTAATAGAAGTGGTTTCCAGAATTAATTTAATACAATGAAATTTACAATTTTAAGATTTAAGAAATTAAGAAGTACGAATGACACAGCCAGAAGAATAATAAGAAATTCTAATTTAGATTATGGAATGATAATTACTGAAATTCAAAGTCATGGACGTGGTCAATATGGAAAAAAATGGATCTCATTAAAAGGAAATTTATTTGTAAGTTTTTTTTTTAATTTGGAGAATATAAGTTTAACTATAAAACAATTAACCAAAAAAAATTGTCTATTAGTAAAAAAACTAATTTCTAAATATTATAGAAAAAGAATAATATATAAAAAACCTAATGATTTATTAATTAAAGGAAAAAAAATTTGTGGAATTCTGCAGGAGACTGTAAAAAGATTAAATAAAGAATTTATTATTGTTGGAATTGGTATCAATTTGATAAAAAACCCTATATTAAGCAATTATCAAACTATAAATTTAAATGATTTGGTAAATAAAAAGATTTCAAAAAAAAAAATTGAAACAGAATTAAAAAATATTTTTGAAAAAAATTTTAAATTAAACAAAATTAAATAGTTTTATGTATATTCTAGGCGATATTGGAAACTCTGATACAAAAATATTTTTAGTAAACAAAAATGATGTAATTTTAAAAAGAATAAATCTACCTACCAAAAATATAAATAAACAAAATTTCGATAAGAAGATAAAATATTTGATTAATGATATTCAAAAAATTAGTAAAATACTTTTTTGTAGCGTAGTACCAAAATCTTTTAAATTGATAAAAAATTATTTTTCAAAAAAAACTAAAACAAAATGCCTTGAAGTTAAAAATTTAGATTTAAAATCTTTAATTAAGATTAAAGTTAATTATAAGCAAGTTGGCTCTGACAGATTGGTAAATGCAATAAGTTTACAAAACAATAAACATAATTTCATAATCTTGGATTTTGGAACGGCTACAACATTTGATGTTGTTATAAAAAAAGATTACAGAGGTGGTATAATAGCTCCTGGTGTAAAAATTTCTCTAGATACTTTATCCGATAAAGCTTCCTTAATTCCTCAAATTAATTTAAAGAGTACTAAAAATATTGTTGGCAACAATACCATTTCAGCAGTTCGATCAGGTTTTTTTTGGGGTTACATAGGGCTCATTGACAATATTATTAATTTGATTAAGAAAGATACTAGAAAATCTTTCAAACTTGTAATTACAGGTGGCTATTCTGATTTGTTTAGAAAATCATTAAAGACTAAAGTAATACAAAACAGAGATATCACAGTTAAAGGATTAATTAAAATTGTAAAATTAATTAAATAGATGAAAAAAGAATTATTATTTTGTCCATTAGGAGGTTCTGGTGAAATTGGAATGAATATGAATCTTTTTGGTTATGGTGATCCTGGTAACCACAAATGGATAATGGTGGACATTGGAGTGACTTTTGCAGATGATACTATTCCAGGTATTGACCTTATCTATCCAGATCCAGGATTTATTGTTGAAAGAAAAGATAATTTGTTAGGCATAATACTAACTCATGCTCATGAAGATCACATTGGAGCTATTGCACACTTATGGCCAAAATTAAAATGTAAAATTTTTGCAACTCCATTTACTGCAGTGTTAATTAAAGAAAAATTTAAAGAAAAACATATAGATATCACAAAAGATTTACAGATAGTTGAATTAAACGGAAATGTGTCTTTGGAGGACTTTGAAATTGAATATATTACCTTGACGCACTCTATTTTAGAACCTAATGGATTAAGAATAAAAACTCCTGCTGGTATTGTTTTACATACTGGTGATTGGAAGGTAGATCCAAATCCTTTAATTGGTGAAGAAATCAATGCNAAAAGATTAAAAGAAATTGGAAATGAAGGTGTGCTAGCAATGATTTGTGACTCAACAAATGTATTTAGTGCAGGAAGATCGGGCTCAGAACTTGATGTGAGAAAAAATTTATTAAATATCATGAGTCGTTTAAAAAAAAGAATTATTATCACTTCTTTTGCCTCAAACGTTGCAAGGATGGAAACAGCTTTTTATTGTGCTGAACAAACTGGAAGACAAATNTCGTTAGTTGGAAGATCTATGCATAGAATTTATAAAGCTGCGAGACAATGTGGTTACTTAAAAAATTCTATTGATCCTATTGACCCAAGAGAAGCAAAAAAATTTGCTAGAGAAAAAATAGTTTATCTGTGTACAGGTAGTCAGGGTGAGCCAATGGGTGCAATGATGAGAATTTCAAATTATACACATCCAGATGTTTTCATTGAGAAAGGTGATGCAGTAATCTTTTCATCTAAAATTATTCCTGGTAATGAAAAAAAATTATATAAATTACACAATCAGTTGGTAAAGGATGGGATAGAGGTTATCTCAGAGGAAACTGAGTTTATTCATGTTTCAGGACATCCAAATCGAGAGGATCTAAAAGATATGTATCAATGGGTTAAACCTAAATGTGTAATCCCAGTTCATGGAGAACATAGACATATGATAGAACACATCAATTTTGCAAAAGAAATGCAAGTTCCTCACCCAGTTCAAGTTGAAAACGGTGATATAGTAAAACTATATCCTGGTGAAGTTCCAGAGGTTTATGACAAAGCACCAAGTGGCAGGTTATATTTAGACGGCAATGTAAGTGTTGAGGAGGATTCACAATCGATAAAAGATAGAAGAAATTTAAGTAGCAATGGTTACTTAGAAGTTACGATACTAATTACTCCTAAAGGTAATATACATAACAATCCGGTAACCACATTTAGAGGTTTACCAATTTACGAGAAAGATGAATTTATTTATGGTTTAGAAGATGAAATAGAAAAAACGACAAGAGCATTTAAACTTGGAAATAAACAACAAGAAAGTAATTTAATTGATGCTCTTAAAATTGCTTGTAGAAAATTTACAAAAGAAAAAACAGGAAAAAGACCTTACACTAATATTAATTTAGTTAGAATTTGATGAGTCCAACTGGTTTAGCGATAATTTATATTATTATCTGGTGGATTGTTTTTTTTGCTATATTACCAATTGATGTAGAGAGAAAAAAGACAATAAAAATTGACGGTGAGGACCCCGGGTCTCCAGAAAATCCAAAAATGCTGAAAAAATTCCTTTATTGTACTGGAATAACAACAGTTATATTTATCGCAATTTATTTATTAATGAAATTTGAATATTTAAATTTAAGAAATATAATCATNTAATATGCTCATTTCTAAATCNTTTATTCCTATNTTAAAAAATAACCCATCTGAAGCNAAAATAAANTCTCATCAGNTNATGTTAAGAGTTGGTATGATTAANCAATCTTCAGCGGGNATATATTCTTGGTTGCCNTTAGGTTTTAAAGTNATGAAAAAAATTGAACAAATTGTNAGAGAAGAACAAAATAAAATTGGTGCTCAAGAAATATTGATGCCAACAATTCAATCTAGTGAGATTTGGAAAGAAAGNGGTCGATACGANGATTATGGTGAGGAAATGNTAAGAATAAAAGATCGTCAGGATCGAGANATGCTNTATGGTCCAACAAATGANGAACTAGTAACNGATATATTTAGATCNTCAATCAAGTCNTATAAATCTTTACCACAGCTTTTATATCATATTCAGTGGAAATTTAGAGATGANATAAGNCCAAGGTTTGGAATTATGAGGTGTAGAGAATTTTATATGAAAGATGCNTANTCATTTGATGTATCTGATGAAGAAGCTTTATTTTCGTACAATAAATTTTTTATATCATATTTGAAAACATTTAAGAGATTAGATCTTACAGCAATTCCAATGGCTGCTGACACTGGCCCGATTGGTGGAAATCTTTCACACGAATTTATAATTCTTGCTGAAACAGGGGAAAGTAAAATTTTTACAGATAAGAGAATTTTTGATGTTGAAAGTGAAGGCACAGAGTTAAATAAAAATTCTTTAAATGATTTAAGAAAAAAATTTGAGCAATTTTATTCTGTAACAGATGAAAAATTTAATAAAGAAGAATTTGAAACAAAGGTAAGTGAAAAAAACAGATTAATAACCAAAGGAATTGAAGTTGGACACATTTTTTATTTTGGAGATAAATATTCTAAACCTATGGGAGGATCGGTTGATTTATCTGAAGGTAAAAAAGATTTTGTGAAAATGGGATCATATGGAATTGGTGTATCAAGATTAGTTGGCGCAATAATAGAGGCTAAATATGATGAAAAAGATGAGGTCATGAAATGGCCAATTTCTATTGCTCCATATGATGTTTCAATAATTCCAATGATAAATAAAAATGATATATCAGCTTTAGATAAAGCTAATAAAATCAACTTTGAGTTAGAGAAAAATAATATTGAAGCAATTATCGATGATACTGATGAAAATTTTTCATCAAAAATTAAAAAAATGAATTTAATTGGTGCTCCCTACCAAATTATAATAGGTAAACAGTCAAAAGATGATCATATTGAATTTAAAGAGGTAGGAAAAGATTCAAAAAAAATAAAATTGAGTGAAGTTATTAAAATTATAAAAGAACAAAAAGCAAAATATTGATTTCCACGGTTGAAAAAGAGATTACATTTAGATTTTTAAAAGCTAGAAAAAAAGACGGCTTTTTAAATGTTATTTCAATTTTTTCATTTATTGGTATTGGGCTTGGGGTAGCTGTTCTCATTATTGTAATGTCTGTTATGAATGGTTTTAGAGCAGAATTAATAAATAAAATTGTAGGATTTAATCCTCATGTAACTGTAAAACCATATAATCAAGAAATAGATGTTGCTAAAATTAAGAATAATAAATTAAAATTTATTAGTAAAAACTTAATTTCTAGTAATTCAGGCGAGGGAATAATAATAAAAAATGATTATAGTAAAGGAGTTATAATAAGAGGTTATAAACCAAAGGATTTCCCAAAATTAGAAATTATTAATGATAAATCATTTATTGGAAAACCAAACAACTTAACTAAAAATAACATTTCAATCAGTAAAGAATTAAGTTTTATACTTGGAGTTGAAATAGGTGATGATATTACCATTATGTCACCTTCAGGTGTACAAACAATTATAGGAAGTTTGCCTAAACAAAAAACTTTCAAAGTGACATCACTATTTGAGAGTGGTTTGATAGATTTCGATAATAATGTCATTTTTATCAATTTAGAAACTCTAGAGGAATTTTTTGATTTAAATTTAAAAAAAAGAAATTTAGAAATTTACTTAAAAGATCCAAAAGATATTGAAAACCAAAAAAAAATTATTCAAAAAATCTTTTCAGACGAATTTGTTTATAGTTGGGCTGATATGAATAGTTCATTGTTTTCAGCTTTAAAAGTTGAGAGAAATGTTATGTTTATTATTCTTTCTTTAATAATTATAGTTGCTGCTTTTAACATTATTTCAGGTTTAACTATTTTAGTTAAAAATAAAACTCGTGAAATAGCAATATTAAAATCTATTGGCGTTTTGAACAAATCAATTGTTAAAATTTTTTTCTTAGTTGGGATAACAATAGGAACTTCAGCAACAATATTTGGTGTTATCTTAGGAATAATTTTTTCAATTTATGTGGAAAACATAAGACAAATTTTAAGCACAATTTTTAATATTAGTTTATTTCCTGAAGAAATTTATTTTTTAAGCACAATGCCTTCAGAGATAAATGCTACATCAATTTTTATTATCTCATTATGTTCAATATTTATTACTGTAGTTGTTTCAATATTTCCGGCTCTCAAGGCAGCAAAACTTGATCCAATAAAATCTTTAAAATATGAGTAATTTTGTAAAATTAACAAACGTTAGTAAAACTTTTGAGGAGCAAAAAAAAGTTAATGTTTTAAAAAAAATTTCATATAATTTCAAAAAAGGAAAGATCTATTCTCTAATGGGTCCGTCTGGATCGGGTAAATCTACTCTTCTAAATCTGTTATCATTAATAGATAGACCAAACTCNGGATCAATAAGTTTTGACAATGAAATAATCAATTATAATGACATGAGTAAAAATGATCTTATAAGAGCAAATAAAATAGGTATTATTTATCAACAAGATAATCTACTTCCTGA
>FUFK010040464.1_pt1 | contig 20321 bp, 21 predicted proteins | sample 1021851 | NCBI WGS metagenome assembly FUFK01 (sample SAMEA51879418, study PRJEB19060) | metagenome
TAGAAAATAAACCAGAAGAAGAAATTGAAGCAATAGAAAATGAGTCTGAAGTTATTAAGTTTAGTACTGCTGTTGTAGCAGATGCAATTAAACTTGGAGTTAGTGATATTCATATTGAGCCATACAGATTTTCATCAAGGGTTAGATATAGACTTGATGGTATGCTTCAGGAACAAGAGGAATACAAAAAATTTTTACATGATAACTATGGAGCGGTCGTAACACGTTTTAAAATCATGGGTAAATTAGATATTGCTGAAAGAAGATTACCACAAGATGGTGCAATAAATTTCAAAATTGATGGTAAAGTTGTTGATTTAAGATTGTCCATATTACCAACAGCAAACAACGAGAGAATTGTAATGCGTATTCTTAATAAAGATGCGGGCGATATCACCTTAGAACAATTAAATTTTGAGGATCAAGATCTTAAAAATTTAAGAAAAGCTATTCATAGTACACAAGGTCTTGTGCTCGTAACTGGACCGACTGGATCAGGTAAATCAACCACTCTATATAGTATTTTAAAAGAAGTAAGCAAACCTCATCTTAATATTTTGACTGCAGAAGATCCTGTTGAATATGAATTAGATGGTGTTGGCCAAGTACAAATTAAAGATGATATTGGTTTATCGTTTGCCTCGGCTTTGAGATCTTTTTTACGTCAAGACCCAGAGATTATTCTGGTTGGAGAGATGAGAGATAAGGAAACAGTTGATATAGGTTTAAAGGCTGCATTAACAGGTCACTTAGTATTTAGTACACTCCACACTAATGATGCCCCAAGTACCATAACACGATTACAAAATATGGGAACACCAGATTATTTAATTAGTGCAGCAACCCAGATGGTTCTTGCGCAAAGATTAGCTAGAAGAAATTGTAAAGATTGTAGAGTTCCAGATGAAGATGTAACACCAAAAGTTCTAACTGATTTAGGTTTTACACCAGAACAAGCATCTAGAGTAAAAGCAATCAAAGGCAAAGGTTGTGCAAAATGTAAAAATACTGGTTATAAAGGTAGACAAGGAATTTACGAAATATTAGTAGTNTCAAAACCAATTAAAGAAGCAATTTTAAAACAAGCCACGACACCTGAGTTAAGAGCAATTGCAATCAAAGAAGGTTTTCAAACCATGCAAGATATGGGTAGAAGAATGATTGCAAATGGAGATTTAAATTTTAGAGAATTCGAACGGGTCTTATCAGCTAGTTAGTCATGGAAGTATTTACTTATAAAGGTATTTCAGCCGGTAAATACGTAGAGGGTGAAATAGAGGCTCTTAATCAAGACGAGGCATCTTTTAAACTTAAAGAACAAAAAGTAATCATCACTAATTTAATTAAAACTAAGAAAAAAAAGGGCGAAACAAAAGAAAAGGCAAAAGGTAAAGGCTTTTCCTTATTTGGAAAAAAAAAGATAAAAGTTGAAGATATTTTAATTTTCTCAAAGCAGTTTGCTACCATGGTAAAGGCAGGACTGCCCATTTTACAAACACTCGCAATGTTAAGAGACCAATTGGAGTCACCAGCGCTTAAAGAAGTCCTTGAAGATATAAGAAAGAGTTTAGAGGGTGGTGTTACATTATCTAAGTGTTTTGAAAAATATCCTCAGCATTTTGATAACGTTTATGTGAACCTAATTAAAGCAGGAGAGGCCAGTGGTAAATTAGATGTTTTTTTACTCAAAATCGTTGACGATTTAGAAAAAAAAGAAAAAATTAAAAAGAAAATCAAAAGTGCACTTATGTATCCTGGTATTATGTTTACTACAGCAATGGTTGTAAGCGCATTCATGTTAATAAAAGTTGTACCAGTTTTTGCCGAAATGTACTCAGGTATGGGTCTAGATTTACCAAAACCTACAGCAATAATTATGGGTATGAGTGATTTTTTAAGAGGAACAGGTGGAAAAATTCTCTTTTTAATTTTAGTTGGGGGTTATTTTTTATTTAAATATCTCACAACTAAAAACGCTACAATACAATATAAGTGGCATAAGCAAGTATTAAAACTACCTGTGTTTGGTGATTTAATTTTAAAATCATTAATTGCACAAATCTCATTAATTATGGGTAATTTGAGTGCCGCCGGAGTAAATTTATTAGAAAGTATAGAGATTGCAAAATCTGTAAGTAAAAATGTAGTAGTCACAGAGGCTTTAGAGAATGTCAAAAAAGGCGTATTTTCTGGTGAGACTTTGACTAAATTATTTTTAAAAGAGCCATTGTTTCCTCCAACATTCAGTCAGTTAGTATCAGTTGGCGAACAAACAGGACAACTCGATGAGATGTTTAATTCAGTTGCAAGATACTATGAAAGTGAATTTGATACTGCTGTAAACAATATGTCCAGTTTAATTGAACCAATTATGATTGTTTTCATGGGTGTTATGATTGGTGGACTTATGATTGCGATGTATTCACCAATATTTAATGTTGGTGCAATAATGGGTGGTTAAATTTTTTTAGATAAAATTAAATGGTTTACCCATTGTTGTTGGTCTTTTTTAAAAACTGCATCATCCATAATTTGTTTGATAAAGAAAGTACCCAAACCACCAGGCTTAATATCATCTAATTTTCTATGTTGAATGTTTTCTGCAACAACAGGTTTTCCTTTATCAAAAAATCCAATCTCCAAATTATTATCTTTAAGAGAAATTTTTATTTGCATGTGATCTGTTGTATTTTCAACACCTTTGTATGCATGCTTAACTATATTTTGTGCAGCTTCAGCAATTGCTAAAACTAATTCCTCTTTTAAATCATTATTTAATTTTAGTTTATCAAAAACCTCTCTAGAAAAAACTCTGACTTCTTTTAAGCTCGCAGTGTGTACCAGAAAATCTTTAGATTCTGACAAATCCATTATTCTAAGTTTAGTATTTGCTCCAACTTCGCCATCATTATAACTTTTAAAACAGATTTACTAACTTCTTTAACAACAACTTTAGTATTGTTCTCCAAAGCTTTTTGATGACTTTCAATAAGAACTGATATTCCAGAAGAGTCCATGTAGGATACATCTTTAAGGTTAAGGTGAACTTCTTTACCAGACTCAACGATAGGTAAAATTACCTCTTTTGCTTTTTCAGTTACATCCATATCGATTTCTCCATTAAGAAATACTGTGGATATATTTCCTTCTTCTGTAATTTTATAACTCATGAAGATGTACTGATAACATTATTAATTAATTATTAAAATCTCAANTTTAAGCCAAAATGAGCACATTTTTTAAAAAAATAAGGTTTTTAAGGGAAATTTATTAAAACTTCATTCTTTACATAATGATTATAAATAATAAGAATATGGGTATTAAAAAATTAAGACTATAGGGAGGTCTATGACTAATACAAATAAAAACAAAAAAGGTTTTACGTTAATTGAATTATTAGTTGTAGTTGCAATTATTGGTGCATTAGCAGCTGTAGGAGTAGTTGCTTATAACGGATATATTGGAGCTGCAAGAGAGAATTCTACAAAATCAATACATAACAGCGTTGTAAAATATATTGCAAATGAAAGAGGAAAGTGTGCGCTTGACGAAAATGCAAGTATCATGGGTGGCACTGCTGATTGTACTACATCAGCTGAAGACATTATCACCGCTCTAACTGGTGATGATAGTCCATTACAAGATAAAGATCCTTACGATGGTGGTAAAGCGGTAGTATCTGAAGCACCTGACGATGATGATGGTGGACCAAGAGGTAATGTAATACTGTCAGATGAATCAACTACTGATGCACAAATCATCAAGTTAACAACTGCTTGGAATAGTGATGCATCTGAAGAACTTGAGTCAGAAGTACAAGTTTCTGATTAACTTTAAAGTTCGAGTCCTTTGAAATTAAATTTTCATCGAGGGTTTACTTTAATTGAGTTACTAGTTGTAGTAGCAATTATAGGAACCCTCGCTGCAATAGGAACCCTAGCTTATAACGGATACGTAGGTGGAGCCAAACAGTCTGCTGCAACAAACGCAATGCAGCAAATTGCGTTACAAGAGCAGGAGTACGACTCTATAAACGGGAGTTATTTTATTCAAGCTTCATGCACTCCTGATGATGATACAGTTGCTGAGATAAACGCAGACTTATTTGATGTAGACGAAGATGAGCCAGTCGTTTTGCTTGATGGCTATAGAGTATGCGTGGACTCACATGTTACTGGTTTTGAAGTAAAAGCTTGTAAGTGGGATGCTTCAGAGGACTCATGCAAAGAAGGAGAAGACATGCTTACATTGAACACTAAGGGTGGCAAAAATTTTTAATTAGAGCTTTGAACATTCACCTCAAAATGGATACTTTATTCCTTTTATAAAAATTGATAGAAAATAAACTTTAATTATGAAAAAAATATTTATTGTATTATTACTACTACCAATTCTTAGTAGTTGCTCACAGTATACTGCAATGATAGGTCCAAGCTATACTTTGGCCGAGACTGGAAATTTTCTTCAAGCCACAACTTCTCTATCTAGATCTATTGCGGCAAACAATGTTAAGTCTAATTTAATCCAAGAAGTGAAAAGTGATAATTATTGTGAAACATTTCACACATCAGAATTAAACCAAATATTTTTTGAAACGTTAGAAGAAATGGATTGTGTTTATGATCCAATGAGCAAATATAGATAATTCATAATTTAAAATCTAATACAGCCTATTTTGATCAGAAATGTGTTTTAATCTTAAATTTTATTGAGATTTATCCTTATTTTTCAAATTTAAAAAAAATTGAATTTTCAATTATTTAATCTATGTTCTTTGTTTTTATGAGTTCTATTAGACTGAATAATTTTGTTAAAAAGACCAAATTATTAAAAATAATTTTTGGCTTATTAGTTTTTTTTGGTTTTGTAATTAAACCAGCATTTTCATCTGAGAAAAATGTTACTTACATGCAAATTTTGCAGAACCCAAATGATCTAGATTTAAATTTAAAGTACGCTCAACAACAAGGGAAAATGGGTAACTTTAAACAAACAATTTCAACTCTTGAAAGATTAAATATGCTTTATCCAGATAATGTTGAGATAAAATTATATTTACTGTCAGTATTAGTTCAGGTCGACTCTCCTGAAAAAGCAAACACAATAATTGAAGAGATGAAATTAAGAAGAGATCTAGAACCTGAAGATTTAGAAACTCTAATAGAAATAGAAGAAGANTTAAGAGATAGAGAGCCAAGTCTCTGGAATTTAACAGCAGATATTTCTACCGGTGTAGTTTATACAGATAATGTTAATAGTGTTTCTAAAAAAAGATTACAAAGTTCTTCTGATGAAATAACTGGTTTTAATTCTGCAAAATATGACAGAACATTAAGCGGCGGTATTGGTATATCTGCCTCAAGACCAATTGGCGAAGAGTCATCTTTTTTAATAAATTTAAATCATAGTACCTCTGAACAATATGCAGAAACCGACGATGACTATCAAAGTTATGGTTTAACATTTGCTTTTGATACTGTTTATGGAAATCAAAGTTTAAGTCCGTACATGATGTTTAGTAAATCGGATTATCAAACAGATGCAGATAGCTTTTCAACAATGTATGGTATAGGAGGTTTCTTTTCAGTAGGTGAAAGAAATTCTTTTAGTTATGGATATTCTTTTGCTGACTCAAAAGGAAATCATAATTCAACTGATGATACAGCAATGGATACAAACTCCATTGCACACGGATACACTTTAGGTCACGATTATATTTTAACGCAAATAATTTCCACTAGTTTAAGTTTAGGATATAGTGACACTGATGCAAGAGTGGATGCAGGAAATGATTATGAAACTTACGATATAGGTTTTGGATTAAATTTTGCTTTCCCTTGGGCGTATATAGCAGTTAGTAACGCTATGAGTTTTAATGACTATAAAAAAGAGGATACTTCAGTTAATTCAAATAAATTAAGATCAGATTACACAAATACTTTTGATATAATGTTAACAAAGGCCATAGGAGATATTTTTCCAGCAATTGATCCAAATAGAAGTTTATTTATAAACTTATCTTATGAAAAAGTTATTTCTGAAGCTAATATTATAAACTACGATTACATATCCGATTCCTTTTCATTGAGTTTCTCGAGATCATTCAGGCTAAATTAATAAAATTTTCAATTTATTGTTGAAATTTAGTGCTTTTTCTAGCGCTCAATATGAGTTTTTTTTCATTTAATTTTTCGAGAATTTTGCTAGTTTCAAGAAAATGAAAAAACTAATATCGTCAATTATAGCAATTGTATTTGCACTAAACATAAGTGCTTACGCTGAGGAAAAATTAACTATTGAAAAACAATTAGTTGGAATTGTTGGAGCTATCTCAGGAACAGTTAAAACCGAAACAAGAGAATTAAAAGCAGGCGATAAAATTTATTTAAATGAAACAATATATGCTGGAGTTGGCGCTGGTACTCAAATATTACTTTTAGATCAATCCACTTTTACGATTGGTGAAGATTCAGAAGTAGTAATGGATACGTTTGTGTTTGATCCAGAGACAAATGATGGAAAAATAGTAGCAAGCGTTAAACAAGGAAGTTTAAAAGTTATATCTGGATTAATAAGTAAAAAAAATCCTGACAGTCTAACAGTTGAAGTTCCAGAGGGAACGCTAGGCTCGAGAGGAACTGAGTTTCAAACAATAGTTTCAAAAGGAAAGACAGATACTCTATTAATAGGTCCAGGAAAAAATAACACTTTAGGAATGAGACCTGGAGCAGTTCTGGTTGGTAATAAGTTTGGTCAAACTTTATTGAATAATCCATATAGCATTACTTCAATGACAAAAAATAAAGCACCAGGACAAGCTAAAAAAATTACAAAAAATCAATTAAAGAAATTTAATAAAAAAATGAAAGCTTTGAGAGTTGCGAAGCTTTCTAAAGATGACACAAAAGTTCAAAGAAAAGCTATCAAAAAAGAATTAAGAAAAGAGCTTAAGTCATTAGGTTTTGAGAAAGAAGAAATCAAAACTATCATTAAGCAAAATATTCAAAAAGATAAAGAGAAGAAAGTAAAAATTAAAGCTGAAAGAGCAGAGAAGAAAAAAGCTAAGAAAAAAGCTAAAGCAGAAAATAAAAAAGGTAAAAAGAAAAAAGCTAAAAAAGGAGATAAGAAAAAAGGTAAAAAGAAAAAAGCTAAAAAAGGAGACAAGAAAAAAGCTAAAAAAGCAGATAAGAAAAAAGCAAAACCTAAAGCTAAGAAAAAAGAAAAAGCTAAAGCAAAANCTAAGAAAAAAGCAAANGCAAAATCTAAACCAAAAGCTAAGAAAAAAGCAAAACCAAAAGCTAAGAAAAAAGCTAAGCCTAAGAAAAAAGCAAAAGCAAAACCTAAGAAAAAGAAAAAAGCCAAGAAGAAGCCTAAAAAGAAAAAGAAAATAGCTAAAAAGAGAAAAGTAGTTAAGAAGAAAAAAGCAGCTAAGAAGAGAAAAGCTAAGAAGAAAAGAAGAAAAAAGAAGTAATTAGTTATCTTCTTAACTAAGTTTTATTTACTTTAAATAAATTCAATATAAGCTCAAGTTGTGAAAGCTTTTCTTCAAAAAAATACAAATTATTTTATTTTTTTTGCAATACTATTACTACTAATTTCACTAAAGATTATTAATCCACCATTTATAAAATCAGTTTCATACTTAAGTTTTGATTTGTATCAGAAAGTATTTGCAAAAAAAAAAGATAGCGATGTAGTAATAATTGATATTGATGAAAAAAGTCTTGGAAAATTTGGACAGTTTCCTTGGAACAGGACAGTTTTTGCAAAAATACTAGATCAATTAAATACATCAGATCCAAAGGCAATTGGTTTTGATATATTTTTTACAGAAAAAGATAAACAATCACCTGAAGAAATAATAAAATCTTATGGCCTCATACCATCTGATGTTGCTGAGCTTCAAAATTTGAAAAGTCCAGATGATCTTTTTGCTGAAAAATTAAAAGAGTCAAAATCTATTATTGCAGTCTTAGGAAGCAATGTACCATCACATACAAATTATGATAGAAAGGCTAAAGCTAGATTTTTATCAAAAGGNGGAGATCCTTTTGAATTCACATACTCCTATCCTTTCTCAATTGGATCACTAGAAGTATTAGAAAATAATGTAAAAGGTTTAGGCTCGATATCTTTTTTAGATCAATTAGATGGCATCATTAGATCTTTGCCACTTATTGTTCAATTGAATAAAAAATTATACCCAACAATCGGACTAGAGATGGTCCGGGTAGGTGAAAAACAAAAAAATATTTATGTTGAATTAAATGAGGTTGGAATAAATAGAATTAGTTCAAGGCCTCACAAAATTGAGTCTGATCCAAATGGAATAATTTGGATCAAATATAAAAAATCTCAAAAGAANCAATATATTTCTGCGAGTGATGTCTATGAGGGAAACTTTGATAAATCATTTTTTCAGAATAAATATGTGCTTATAGGTGCATCTGCACAAGGGCTTTTTGATTTAGTAAAAACACCTTTAGGAATAACTATTCCAGGAGTAGAAGTTCACGCTAATGTTATTGAAAATATTTTAGATAAATCTTATTTAGTTAGAAANCCAAATACNTATATTTTTGAATTACTATTTTCTATAATTGTTGCTCTCGTCACTTTTATATTATCTCAAAAAATAAAACCAAGATACAGTTTATCAATTTTTTTTGGAAATATTTTAGCAATTATAATTATCGGATTTTCTGTTTATAAATTTAAATCCCAACTAGTTGATATAAGTTACCCACTTTTCATTGTTACTGTAACATTTTTAACTGGATTATATTTTAGATTTATTGAAGAAAATAAACTTGCTTTAGAAAACTTACAAAAAGAAGCTAAACTTTTAAAAGAAAGAGAATTAGCTGCAGGTGTTCAAAAAAGTTTATTTCCAGATATATCTAAATTTGAAAATTTTATTTTTGCAAGAAATGTACCAGCAAGAGATGTCTCGGGGGATTATTTTGATGTTGTAAGATCTACACCAGAAGAATATTTTTTTACATTAGCAGATGTGTCTGGAAAAGGAATTAAAGCTGGAATGTACATGGCAAAAGCCTCATCAATCTTTAGAACCCTTACCAATCTCAAATATCCAATTGAAAAAGTTGTTTTTGGAGTAAACAATGAATTAGTTGAAGCTAAATTCAAAGGAATGTTTGTTACTGCTGTTTTTGGAAAATTAAATATTAAAACTGGTGAAATGGTTTTTATTAACGCTGGTCATGAAAGTATTTTAACTTTTGATCAAAATAAAAATTATGAGTATATAAAATCTGATATGCCACCAATCGGAATTGTAAAATATTTTTCAGAGTCTATGGTCAAATCAAACACCATAAATATGAAAGATAAGACTTTTGTAGTTTACACTGATGGCGTTACCGAAGGATATCTCCAAAATGGAGAGGAATTAGGAAGTGAGGGAGTTCAAAATATTATAAATAATATTTCAGAAGTAACCCCAAAAGCTATAGTTGAGTCTATTGAAAAGAAATTAAATTGGGGTGCGGAAAAATTAAGAGACGATATTACATGTATGGCAATAAATATAAAAAATACTGAATTAATTAAAAAACAAGTTAAAAAATCTGGGAATTAAGGTTTCTTTTATCAATTTTAAAGAAAAAAAAATACAACCAAATATCAATAATTTACTTTTTAAATTTTCTAATGTAACAATTATTTATGAAAAGATTTTTTATAATTATTTTTTCGTTTTTTCTAATTTCATCATCAAGTTTTGCAGATGATGATAATTTTATTAATCTTGCAGAAATTGCTAAAAATCTAATACCAGGAGAAGGTGATACTGAAGTAAGTATAGATTTAAGAGAAAACTTTAAACCTAATTATAGTATACTCGGAGTTCGTGAAATTGAAAAAACTGATAATGGAAACTTCTTTACTCAATTTTCTTTATTTAATACAGAAAAAAATAATGACGAGAGAATCGTAGGAAATTTAGGTTTTGGAAAGAGAATTTTAAGTAATGAAAATACTATGATGACGGGTTTAAATGCATTTTTAGATTATGATGATAACGGAAACACAAGATCAAGTTTAGGTTTAGAAGCGAGAAGTGCGGTTTTAGATTTTGGATATAATTATTACTTTGGATTAGGTAATGGAAGTGATGAAAAAGTATTAGATGGCTATGATTTGCAATTAGCTTCACAAGTACCTTATCTCCATTGGGCGGATGTTTTTGTAAATGCTTATGAGTGGGATGGCGAGGATAGAGATGATATTAAAGGTAAAAAATATGGATCTGAGCTTCTGTTAAATCCTAACTTAAATTTTGAGGTTGCTTATGACGATAAAAGTAAAAAAGGTCTAGAGGATGAGTGGTATGCAAAGTTCATATTTGTTTATCCTCCAAGAACAGGTCCGACACTTCAAGATGGTTTTATTAATGATACAAAGTGGAAAAAAGAAAAAGATATGTCAGGTGAACTTCTAACAAAAGTAAAAAGAAACAATAAAATTGTGGTTGAGTTTAAAGGGACATCAACAATATCGAGAACAGACTAATGAATAAATTATTTCAAATTTTTGTATTTTCAAAACTCTTAATTATAGTTTTGATAAGTAATTCTTTCTCAGCAAGTACAACAGGTGCTGCAGATGTATATAAAGTTACGATGAAAAAAGTTGAACTTTGCACCGCTAGTACAAGTGTTACTGATTGTGAAAATCCAATTGTAATTGGAAATACAGAAAAAACAGTAGACATAGCTGCAACAGATGCAGGTTCAGCTGCTGCAAATTATGGAGATCCTGCGCTTTTACCCCTTGGTGAAACTTATACTCATATGAGAGTTACAGTTGATAGAAAGTTTACAATTCAAGCAGATTTAACGGTTGCTGGAGTGACGGCTAAGTGTGCTACAACTGCAGCTCTTTCTGGATCAGCTTATCCTGGTGGCTCTTTAAGTGGTAACGAAAAATATGATAGATTACCCGTGGTAGAAGATGGAGGAACTGCAGCGGAAGCTGATTTGTATTTAAAAAATGATCAAATGAAAACTTGTACCAATGCAGCATGTTCAGCTCTGTCAGCGGCAAACACTGTCACTTATCAGCAAGGAGTTGTTTCAACTTTTCAAACTCAACATGCGGACGGAAGTACTTCAGACGATCATGTTATGGTCTATGAACTTACAACTCCTTATACAGTAGCATTAATTTCACCTACAATAGATATCTCTTTTGGAACATCAGAAGCTGTAACTGCCACTGAGGTAGGTACAGATCTTTGCATGTTTGAACCTGAAGAACCAGTTGTTACAATTACAATTAAATAGAATCTTTATTACTTTAATAAATCTTTTAGTTTATTTTCTTTTTCTAAATTTCTTAATTCTTGATAACCACCTACATGATATTCGTTAAAAAATATTTGAGGGATAGTCCTTTTACCTTTAGCTTTTTTTATCATTTCTTCCATTAGTCCATCTTTAGAGGAGATATCAATTTCGTTAAATGATAAATTATTTCTCTGCAACAATCTCTTCGCTGCATCACAAAAGCCACACATAGGACCTGTATACATAATTATTTTTTTCATTAATTATATATAATCATTTTTTTTTATTTTTCTTCTTATTTCTTTTCTAGAAATCTCAAATTTTTTTCGATGTTTAATACTTTGATTTTTTGCTCTTTTCCTCCAAAGGCGAAATGAGGACGGCTTTAAGGTTTTCCTCATTATCTTAATAACTTCATTTTCTGTTTTCCCTGTCTTTTTTTTAATATCCTCAAAAGTTATCCGGTCAGCCCAAGCTGCCCAGACAACCCAATCTGGACTCATAGGATTTGGCTCAGGATTTTTCACTCTAGTTTGGGGCCTGTGACTTTTTTTCATAAATTTTTTTGAGAATTTAAATAAATCCTTAATGAAATTTTTATAGCATATGTTATATTCTATAAAGATAGTCCTATCTAGCCATCTTTAGCTCCCGGTTTTATAGGACTATCCTCGTGAATGCTTCCTTTAGATTACATACTTTTTCTACAAATAATATTTTTTTTATTTATCTCTCCAGGCACACCAAGAATTGTAATTATTTCATATTCAATGAATTATGGAGTTAAAAAATGTATTTGGACAGCTTTAGGAGATGTCTCAGCAAATATAATACAGGCGACACTAGTAATATTTGTAATAGGTTCTTTTTTTTCAGATAACCCTATCTTTTTGAGCACTTTTAAATGGATTGGAGTAATTTATTTATGTTATCTTGCCTATGACATTTATAATACAAATCCTAACAATATTAATACAAAAGAAATTAAACAAAAAAGTTTTTTTTCTTTTTTTAAAGATGGCTTTATAGTTGCTGGTACAAGCCCAAAAGCATGGATGTTTTTTCCTTTTATCTTTCCACAGTTTATTGATTTTTCAAGCAACTATATTATTCAATTTTTTATTTTAATAATCACTTATGTCGTTTTAGATTTTTTATCATTAGTGGGGTACGCAGTACTTGCAAATAGATTAATAGTGTGGATAAAAGCAAATCCAAAGATAATAAACACAATTTCAGCGTGCGTTCTTTTATTTATTGCTGTAGTAATTGTATTGATTGAAAAATATTAATTAAAATTATTATAAGAATAGTAAAATGAAATTAGGATTTGTAGGGACTGGACAGATAACTAAAGCTGTAATTTACGGTATTTTAAATTCGAAAATTAAATATTCTAAAATTTATATATCTANCAGAAATAAGAAAATTTCATCACATTTAAGTAAAATTAGCAAAAAAATNATTGTTATCAAAGATAATCAAAAAATTTTAAATCTTTCCCAATGGGTTTTTTTGTCAATAACACCAACGGTTGGAAATAAAATAATCAAAAATTTAAAATTTAAAAAAAATCATACAATTATTAGTTTCATATCCACTATTAAAATGAAAGAATTAAAAAAATTTATAAAAGTTAATGCTACTATAGTGAGAGCAATACCTTTGCCACCTATTTCACTTAAAAAAGGACCAGTTCCAATCTTTCCAGCCAATAAAAAAGTAAAAAAATTTTTTGATAATCTCGGTACTACTGTAGAAATTAAAAATGAGTCATTATCACTTAATTTTTGGACCACATCATCAATGATGGCACCATTTTATGAAATCTTAAATACACTTACTCAATGGCTTATTAAAAAAGGTGTAAAAAAGGAAAGTGCTCAAAAATATATAACCTCTCTTTTTGTTGCACTTTCAGAAGACTCTCTAAAAAAGTCTAAAGATTTAAAAAAGTTAGTAAAAGAGTCACAAACTCCTAAAGGCTTAAATGAACAATCACTTAAAGAATTAAAAAAGTATGGATTTTACAAAGCTTTAAAAAGGACATCTGAAAAAATTCTTAAAAGATTAAAAAAGGTTAGTTAAAAAAATGAGTAATTCTGAAATACTCCATGTAGAAAATATTTCAAAATTTTTTGGTGGCTTAGCTGCAGTCAATAATTGCTCTCTTAAAATAAAGAAAGGCTCTATAACCGGGATAATAGGACCTAACGGGTCTGGAAAAACTACACTATTTAATTTAATTGCAGGAAATTTAAAATCTTCCAAAGGAAGTGTAATATTCAATAATGAAAATATTACCAATATGCCATCTTATCAACTTTTTTCAAAAGGACTTTTGAGAACTTTTCAAATTGCTCACGAATTCTCAAATTTAACTGTATTAGAGAATTTAATGATGGTACCTAGCAATCAATCTGGAGAAAATTTAATTACAGCACTTATTAATCCAAAGCTTGTTGAGAGAGAAGAGGATCAATTAAAAGAAAAGGCTTTAGAAGTAATAGAATTCTTAAATTTAAAACACCTATCAAATGAACTTGCTGGAAATCTATCCGGAGGTCAAAAAAAACTTCTTGAGCTTGGAAGAACNATGATGGTTGATGCAAAACTTGTNTTACTAGATGAGGTAGGGGCCGGAGTAAATCGTACTTTACTAAAAGATTTAGGAACAGCTATCCAAAGACTTAACAAAGAAAAAGGTTACACTTTTTGCATGATAGAACATGATATCGATTTCATTAGTAGAATGTGTGATCCGGTTATAGTTATGTCTGAGGGATCAGTTTTGTTTGAGGGTACTTCTGATGAGGTAAAGAAAAATGACAAAGTAATTGATAGTTATTTAGGAAGAAGCAATCAAAAAATTATGGATGTCCAATAATGCACTTTTTTGAGGGAAATCAAATGACAGCCGGTTACGGTAATGGACCAGATATTATTTCATCATGCACAATTAAAGTTAATAAAGGTGAAATAGTTGCAATATTAGGACCTAATGGTGCAGGTAAATCTACAGCAATGAAAGCAATGCTTGGTTTACTTAATTTAAAGTCTGGAAATATTAAAATAAATGGAACAGATATTTCAAAACTTTCACCACAAGAAAGAGTTAAATCTGGTATTTCGTTTGTACCTCAAACAAAAAATGTTTTTTCTGAACTGACAGTAAGAGAAAATTTAGAAGTAGGAGCATTTTTAAGAGAAGATAATATTAATGATGTTATTGAAGAAATATATGATCTTTTTCCAATACTAAGAGAAAAAAGTTCTCAAGTTGTTGGGCAGTTGTCTGGTGGGCAAAGACAACAGGTTGCTTTGGGTAGAGCTTTAATGATAAAGCCATCAGTATTAATGTTAGATGAGCCGACTGCAGGTGTCTCACCAATAGTAATGGATGAATTATTTCAACATATATTGAGAGTAAAAGAGACCAATGTGGGAATAATTATGGTCGAACAAAATGCCAAACAAGCGCTAAGCATATCTGATCGAGGCTATGTTTTAGTTACTGGACAAAATAAATTTGAAGGCTCTGGAAGTGAACTACTGGAAGATCCAGAAGTAAGAAGATCTTTTCTTGGAGGATAATTTGGAATTATTAAATGCAGTAATTTTATTGTTAAATTACACTGTAATACCAGCAATTACTTATGGATCTCAATTAGCACTAGGTGCAATTTTTGTAACATTAATTTATGGAGTACTTCGATTTGCTAATTTTGCAACCGGAGACATGATGTCTTTTGGAACAATGTTCGCTGTTTTACTCACCTATTATTTTCAATCAGTTGGAGTTGGACTAGGATTTTTACCCACAGCATTATTGACACTGCCTTTAGCGATCCTTGCAATGATTTTATACATGTTATTTATTGATAAATTTGTTTTTAAATATTACAGAATAAGCAAAAGTGCACCTGTTCAATTAGCTATGGTTAGTGTTGGTGTAATGTTTGTTACTCAAGCAATTATAAGAATAATTATAGGACCATTTGATAGAAGGTTTATGGATGGTGAAAAATTTATTCTTAAAGCCTCTGAGTTTAAGGAAATGACAGGACTAAGCGAGGGGCTTACTATCAAATCTACACAAGCTATAACACTTGTGGTTACAATTATTTTAGTTTCAACATTATTTTGGTTTTTAAATAAAACTAAAACTGGCACAAGCATGAGAGCTTACTCTGATAATGAAGATTTAGCTTTACTATCTGGTATAGATCCTAAAAAAGTTGTTATGATCACTTGGATTATAGCTGGATTTTTGGCGACTGTTGGAGGAGTTNTATACGGCTTAGATAAAAGTTATAAACCATTTGTTTATTTTAATAATATGCTTCCAATTTTTGCTGCAGCAATTGTAGGAGGAATTGGAAATCCCTATGGGGCATTTTTAGGTGGTTATGTAATAGCATTTGCTGAGATATTGGTTACTTATGCTTATAAAAAATTTTTTATTTATTTGTTACCCGAGTTTTTAGAGCCAGACTCTTTAGTACAATTATTGTCTACAGATTATAAATTTGCGGTTTCTTTTTCAATATTAGTAATAGTCTTGTTATTTAGACCTTCTGGTATTTTCGAGGGAAAAAAGATATGAGAAAATATTTTAATATTATAGCTGCTTATTCAATTATGTTATTTTTAATAATCATGGTTGGAATATTTCAATCATGGTCGATTGCGTTATCTATTTTAAATTATTGTTTAATTTCTGCAGTGATGACTATGGGAGCGAATATTCAATGGGGATACGCAGGTTTAATAAACTTTGGCATTATGGGTTATACAGCTCTTGGAGGGTTAGCTGTAGTTTTAGTTTCAGTTGCGCCTGTTCCTGAAGCTTGGAGCGCAGGAGGATTAAATATGATAGGTAGTTTAATTTTGATAATTAGTCTGGTTTTAATTGTAAGATTTATTTTAAAAAAATATAAAAATCACAAATATAAAAACTATTTTATTACATTTTCGATTATATTTGGGGTAATTTTAATTAGGTTTGTTGCATTTCCAGGTATTGAAGCAATTGAGGCAGTTAATCCTGCAAAAACAGGTTTTCTTGGTGGACTTGGAATGCCAGTATTATTTTCTTGGATTATTGGAGCATTCTTTGCAGCTGGGTTAGCATTTATTGTTGGTAAAATAGCTTTAGGCTTAAGGGCTGACTATCTTGCTATAGCAACACTACTAATTGCTGAGATAGTTGTATCAATTATTAAGCATGAAGATTGGTTAGCAAGGGGAGTTAAAAATGTAATTGGATTGAAAAGACCAGTTCCCTACGAGATAGATCTACAAACCTCTCCCTGGTTTATAAATTTAGTTGAAAAACTGCATCAAGGAAAATTAAATTTATTAAGTTCGGTTTCTGATAAAAAAGATATGTTAAACCAATTAGTCATAGATGCATCATCTGTGTATGTAAAACTCTGTATGACTGGTTTATTTTTATCGGTGGTTATAATTTTATTAATCCTTACTCAAAAAGCTCTTTATTCACCTTGGGGAAGAAAAATGAGAGCTATTAGAGATAATGAAGAAGCTGCAGGTGCAATGGGTAAAAATGTAGTCAAGGAGCATTTGTTTATTTTTATTTTAGGATCAGCAATTGTTGGTTTGGCGGGTGCAATGATGGTGACTAATGATGGCTTATTTACCCCCGGAAGTTATAGACCAATGAGATATACTTTTGTTATTTGGGTAATGGTAATTGTTGGTGGTACCGGTAATAATTTTGGAGCAATATTAGGTGGATTTGTAGTGTGGTTTTTATGGGTAGAAGCAGGACCAATAGCTTTATATTTAATTAATTTTTTTACTACACATTTAGATGAAACTAATGCATTAAAGGTTCATCTTATTGAGAGTGCACCTTATTTTAGATTTTTAATGATTGGAGTTGGACTATTAGTAATAATGAGATATCGTCCAAAGGGATTAATTCCAGAAAAAATAAACGTCAAAAAAATATGAAATATATATTACTTGGAATGGCTTTAGCATTTGCGATGTATTTAAGTGATAAATACATCTTCTAATGAACAAAAACCTTTTATTATTAACTCTTAGTCAAATTTTTAGTTTTACGGCAGCACCAGTTACTGTTTTCTTAAGTGGAATAATTGGTTCCCAAATAAGTCCAATTAAATCACTGGCAACCTTACCCATGTCAATTTCTGTAGTGGGCATAGCTATAGGAGCAATTATTGCAACCAGGGTAATGAGTTTGATTGGTAGAAAATATGGATTTATATTAGCATCAATTGGCAATACATTATTTTCTATTTTAGCAGCCTATTCTATATACAGCCAAAATTTTATTTTATTTTGTTTTGCAAATGTATTTATAGGTATTGGAATGGCATTTACACATCAGTATCGTTTCGCAGCTGCTGAAAGTGTTAANAAAGAGATGGCACCAAAAGCAATATCAATAATATTATTTGGTGGGATCATTTCAGCATTTTTAGGACCAAGTCTTGCAAATTTTTCAAAAGATTTGATTAGTGAAAACTTATATGTTGGATCATATCTTGCTCTCGCTCTATTAACTTTTATTCCNTCAATTCTTTTTTTATTTTATGAAGATAANTCAAAATTNGNAATTAATTTACANTATAAAGGAAGAAGCTATATTGAATTAATTTCACANCCAAGATTTTTTCAAGCTGTATGTGCATCAGCATTTGGATATGCAATTATGACATTTCTTATGACTGCAACTCCAATCAGCATGCATGTAATGGAAAATATGAGCTTGAGCAAAACCAGCATTGTTATTCAGTTTCATGTTGCTTCAATGTTTTTACCATCTCTAATGACAGGTTTTTTAATTAAAAAATTTGGTAATAGTAATATTATTTATGCAGGTATATTTCTTTACAGTATCACATTAATTGTAAGTATTTTTGACCAAACTTTTTTAAATTATATGGTTGCTTTAATTTTTTTAGGATTAGGCTGGAACTTTTTGTTTATCTCCGGAACAAGTTTACTTGTTTTGACTTATAAAGAAGAGGAAAAATTCAAAGCACAGGGTCTAAATGATTTCGTAGTTTATTCTATACATGCAATAGGTAGTTTATCGGCAGGGATTTTTATTACACTTACAAGCTGGAAAACAATGAATTTAATTTGTATTCCTTTTATGCTTTTAATAGCATTAGCAACAATAAGAGCTGAAATTCACGCAAAAAAAAACCCTAGCGTAACTTAACGCTAGGGTTTTTAAATATAAAACTATCTTTGTTTTTTAGTTTTGAATTTTCCACCTTTTATTTCTTTTTCGAGGAAAGATCCAAAAGCTTCTCCAACATCGGTAAATTCTACTCCAGTTGCGCCTTCGTAGTTTACAGCTTTACCTTTAGATAGAAGATCTAAAGCTTTTTTAAGTTGACCTGGATAAATTTTAGTCCCAGGCGCATTAGCAACTGACATTACATTTTTTTGAATAGTTGCTCTATCTGCTTTACCACCCGCTTGCATAGCTAATGTTATTAAAGCAGCAGCATCATAAGATTCTCCTGTGTAAGGTCCAGAAGAGTCAATTCCACCAGCTTTAGCAACTTTTGCAAATACGCCAGCTCCTTTTCCAGTAGATCCAGGTATTGAACCAAATGATTTATTTAAAGCTTTACCAAAATTATCAGTTAAAGAGTCACCAATCATACCATCAGATAAAATAAAAGTATCAAAAGCTCCAGAGTCTAGAGATCCTTGAATAATACCTTTACCACCTTGGTCTAAGTAACCAATTACCGCAACGGCATCACCGCCAGCAGAAGCTAAAGTTGCTACTTCAGCTGCATAATCTGCTTTTCCATCTTCGTGAGCTGCACTTGTTGTAACTTTAATACCATGAGCCTCTACAGCAGCTTTATAAACATCTGCTAAACCTTTTCCGTAGTCATTATTTGTATAAGTTATAGCAACACTTTTCACACCTCTATCTTTAGTAATATCTGCTAAAATCTGTCCACCTCTTGCATCAGATGGAGCAGTTCTAAAAAAATATCCTTTGTCNTTAAGATCTGTTAAACCAGGTGATGTAGCAGATGGAGAAATCATCACAACTCCATTTGGAACAGCAACATTAGTTGCTATTGCTCCAGTTACACCAGAACAATCTGCACCCATGATAGCTAAAACACCGTTAGACACTAATCCTTCAGCGGCAGTCGTTGCAGCAGCTGAGTCTACACATGTACTGTCAGCTCTCTCTATCATTATTGATTTTCCACCCAATAATTTTCCTGAGTCTGAAGCTTCTTTAAATGCTAATTCTGCAGAAGCAGCCATAGCAGGGGTTAATGACTCAATAGGACCTGTAAATCCCAAAATAATACCCATTTTAATCGCATGCCCATCTGAAAATGCTTTACTTGTAAAGCATGATACAAATATGAACATAGCAGTAATTAATTTTTTCATATTTCCCTCTAATTATTAATAATTTATTAAAGTCAAATTTAAATCTTATTAGAGGATAAATTCAATAGTAAATAAGCCGCAAATTACGAAGGGAAAAAGTTTAAGTTGTTAATAACTAATGTATATTAATATTTATAACATATGAAACGTATAAGAGTTAAACCAAAATTTAATAAATATAATCCACCTAAAATTGGTCTTATAGCTCTCTCTAGCGATTATATTATAGAGAGAGATTTTAAAGAGGTATTAAAAAACAAAAATATAGATTTGTTCGTTAATAGAATTCAAGCATTTAATCCTTTAAATAAAAAAAACCTTATTAAAATGTCTAAAAATATAACCAAAGTTACAAATAATATTTTGCCGGGAGAAAAAGTTGATTGTGTAGCTTATGCATGTACATCAGGTACAATTGCAGCTGGATACAACAATATTAAAAAAAGAATAATAAAAGCAAAACCAAAATCTAAATTAACAACGCCAAGTACCTCTTCAATTAATGCTTTAAAAAAATTTAAAATTATAAAAATAGCTATTTTTACACCTTATCCAAAAAAGCTAAATGATGATGTG
>FUFK010045524.1_pt1 | contig 20321 bp, 21 predicted proteins | sample 1021851 | NCBI WGS metagenome assembly FUFK01 (sample SAMEA51879418, study PRJEB19060) | metagenome
GTTACAGGGACCTGCTGATCAGCTTCCATTTGATTTCCTTTCGTTAGCAAAGACTAATGTTGATCCTGGTTGAGATGCACTCAACACGTCGTAATAATATTTTCTTACTGCTATGTTATAACATAACAATATGTTAGCGTATTTCAACAAGAGGGATAACACGCCCAGTGTATTAATCAATCTGCATTAAAGAAAAATTTTGTTGGGGAGAATAATGAAGGATATTCTTGGTCTTTCCACAAGACCCAAAAATGATGATACTAAGCGGATTAAAAAGCTTGTCCGAGACGCTTGGACTGTGCCGGAAGAGGTCGTGATAATGGTATCCGAACTTAGGTGCCATGACGAAGACTGTCCTGATGTAGAAACAGTGATAGCGTTAATGGCTGGCCCTGGGGAGCCAATAAAAGTCAAGATAGGTAAGCCTATGGATGAATTGAATTTTGAAATCATAGCTTCGCATAGACCTGTCTAGCTTCCCTTGCAGGTCATGGTACTAATAGCGAGAGTAAAAAACGCGCTTCCCATTATTTCTTGTAGGCTTAACGGCGGTTAACTGCTTCGTGTTAATTTTTCGCATTTAAATTTCCCTTTTCTTTTGGGTGACACAAATGGTGACACACGAGAAAAAATGGAAAAAGCGAGTGTAGCGTAACCCCTTGTAATCACTGATAATTTTTAACACTATGCTTTTCCCTTTATTTTCTGCGCGTTTGTAAAGGGATTTCCGCCAAAAGCCTTGCTTTCCTTATGTTTTTCAGTATAACTTCCCCTAGTCGGGGTGTAGCGCAGCCTGGTAGCGCATCTGCTTTGGGAGCAGAGGGTCGGCGGTTCGAATCCGTCCACCCCGACCAGCCTAACTTAGTGCTATAAAATTTTTATCAGGCGTAGATCATGTGTTGGGGAATGGCATGACCGTTATAATTTATAAACCTAGTAAAACTGCGATGCAGTCAGGGAAAGCTCGGACGAAAGGTTGGGTGTTGGAGCACAAGCAGAGTTCTGCTAGAAGACCTGACGCTCTTATGGGCTGGAGTTCCGCCAGTGAGACCACTAACCAGATTAAATTGACTTTTGAGACCAAGGAAGAAGCAATAGCTTACGCCGAGCGGCATTCACTGGAATACACAGTCCAAATACCGCGTGAAGTCAAACCTAAGCTAAAAGCTTATGCTGATAACTTTTCCTATAGTAGAAACGGTAGTTGGACCCATTAGTTAATTCTTTAACGTCTGGGCTCGAAATAAGACTTTTCTATAAGCCTTCTACCACGACAAAAGTTCCATACTCTGTGTCGCTATTACCTACTCTGTGCTTTTTTATCTCAAGGTATTCAGCGCTTTCCAAGGCTTCATTCGCTTTTTCTAAACTTGGGAATTCGGCAATTACGTGAATATCAAAGGGCCGTCCTTCTTTATGTGAAGCTTCGGGGTTGCGGACTAAAAAGTGACCATCATATTTGGAAAAAACATCAGCAACTTTAGNGGCATAATTTTGCAAAAAACTATCTTTATCAGTAAATTTTACGAGTGCCATAATATAAGCTTTAGCCATAAGTATTTCCTTTTCCGATAATTTACTGCTCAAAGGTTAGATAAAATCAATAAATCATGCAAATGACGACTTTAATGCTATTGCAATTCCTTTAATAGAATTAANGATAACTTATCAGTTTTCATAGTGATATTTAATGAACTCTCTCGAAAACTTACCGCTCTTTTGATCTTGATCTATCAATTCTTTAGACCGTTCAACAGGGGGACCATAACCTCCAGCACCTGGTGTTTCCACTATAATATAAGTACCTGGAGAAACCTTTACTTCCTCGGGTTTATCATCGAGCCGCATCACCTTTTTGTCTTTACGCATCAAAAATTGGCCTGACTNACCTGACTGTCCACCGAATAGACCCCAAGGTTCATTGCTAAAACGTTCACCAGCACCGTTAAAGATACAAGTATGATTTACGGGTGTAACGACGCGTCGTAAAGCCATTCCTCCCCGATATTTTCCAGCGCCGCCGGTATCCTCGATAAAACAATATTCGCTTACGCGAAGGGGNTATTCCTGCTCAATAGCTTCAACTGGAAGGTTTGAGGTATTGGTGATGTGAACCTGAACGCCGTCTTTTCCATCTTTATGAGCCCTCGCTCCCATGCCACCGCCCAGTGTTTCTAAATATAGATACGGCTGATTAGTACGGGGATCAATACCGGAAAACACAGCCGTTGTATTGGCACCATTAGCAGCGGCTATCACATTTTCTGGTAATGCTTTTGATAGAGCGCCCAGAACAACATCAACAACCCTTTGACAAGTATGAGCGCGCGCGGCAACTGGTGCTGGGAATACTGAGTTCAATAAAGTGCCGGGTTCAATATTAATTTCTACAACATCTAAAATACCCTGATTGCTCGGCATTTCAGAATCTAGGGCTGCAATCAAGGCATAACATGCACTAGCTTGCACGGCATTGAAAGTAGTGTTGATGTTTCCTGCTACTTGCTGGCTTGTACCGCTGAAATCTAAATTTATTTTATCTCCGGAAACTCTGATTGTTAGGCATATGGGAATGTTGGTTGTATCAATTCCATCCCCATCCATTACATCTTCAAACGAATAAGAGCCTGAAGGTATTTCACTGATGGCCAAACGCATTCGTCTTGCTGNTCTGCTAATGATTTGGTCAAACGCAGACAATACGTTCTTCAGGCCATTTTCTTCAATGACTTCAAGCAGACGTCTCGCTCCTAAACGGCACGCCGCTATTTGAGCGTTGTGGTCACCTCTGCGCTCATTAGGAACTCGGACGTTCAAAAGAAGAATATCCATTATGTCCTGCTGTAACTCTCCCTTTCGAAAAAGTTTCACCACAGGAATTCTCAAGCCCTCTTGGTATATTTCCGACATGCCGCCGGCCATAGAACCTGGGACCATCCCGCCGACATCGGCATGATGAGCGATATTGCAACTAAAGGCGACTATTTCACCATCGATGAAAATTGGCATAGCGTAATTGATATCTGGTAGATGGGTTCCCCCCGCTGTATGTGGGTCGTTTGCTACAAAAACATCGCCTTCGTTAATATCGTCCTCAAATTTTTCAAGTATACATTCCATTAAACCGCGCATGGAGGCAATATGCAGAGGAATAGTCATAGCTGCTTGAACAACGAGCCTGCCTTCTTTATCTACGATCGCTATGGAATGGTCTTTTCGTTCTTTGATATTGGTTGAGTAGGAGGAGCGTGTAAGTGCAACGAAACATTCGTCCGTAATAGAGCGTAAACCATTAGAAATAATCTCAAGGCTAATCGGATCTAGTTCGTTTTTGTCATTGTCCATCTTTTTTGCCACCTTTGGATAAAATAGAGATTATTAAGTGTCCATCAGCGGAAACTTTAGCAATATCGCCTGGATATACGGGCGTTGTTGTATCTAATTGTTCAATGATCGCCGGTCCGTGAATCTCTTGTCCTGGAACAAGGGAGGCCCTATTAAAACACTTAGCGATTGTTGGTTTGTCAGGGTTTTCGAAGAATACCGGCCTTTCTCCATCTGCTTTGGGGAGGGGAGGGGTATTATTGGCCAAAATTTTGCGATGAAAACTCAAATAATTTAGCAATTGCTGTNAGCCTTATATTTATTATTTCTACTGGGTCAGCTTCACTTGCATAGCCGTAAGCTTGTTCATGTACCTCGCAAAATTTCTGATGTATTAACTGGGTTTGATTAAGTTCGGAAACTTCAATTTTCTTTCCTTCAGCAAGTGGCACAGAAAGTTCGAAATTTTGCCCGGTATATCTTGCATCTAAGGATAACTTCAAATTCCTGGCATCTGGCGTTATGTTTTCTCTGGTGAACCAATTGCCTGCATTCGTTTCTAGATCACGAATTACTTTTTGTAGTTCGGGTAAAGCTTCGTCAGTTAACGCCAGGCGACGACTTACAACAAAATCTTCTTTTAAATCGGAAACCAAAAGACCTTGAGCGCAAACGATTCCCGGTGCGGCGGGGATTATCATTTCACTTATCCCTAAATTTATTGCGACATCTCGTGCATGCAACGGGCCTGCACCGCCAAATGGCATTAAAACGCATTGTCTAGGATCATAACCCCTTTCTACAGATATTGTTCTGATCGTCCGAACCATATTTGCAACCACAATTCCTAACACCCCATGTGCGGTGTGTTCGGTCTGGAAGCCCAAATGTTCTGCGATGGGTTTAAATACATTCACTGCTGCATCAGGGTCTAATTGCATACTACCATCTAGTAGTCCTCTCGGTGAAAGACGTCCTAATATTAGATTGGCATCAGTTACTGTTGGAGACGTTCCTCCTAGTCCATAGCAGGCTGGTCCTGGATGAGCTCCAGCACTAGCTGGTCCTACTTTTAAAAGATCATCGCGATCAAACCATGCGATTGAACCGCCGCCTGCTCCAACTGTTTCAACATCAACTGATGGTTGGCGTACCGGAAATCCAGCAACATCACGATCAAAAGAAATTGAAACCTTGAAGTCCTGAATCATTGCTACATCAGCGCTTGTACCTCCCATGTCAAGAGTGATTATATTTTTGCGTCCGACTTGCTGAGCAATAAAAGAAGCACCAACAGCTCCTGCTGCCGGGCCAGATAAAGCTGTCCTTACTGGAAATTGTCTTGCTCTTTCCGGGGACATAAGTCCCCCGTTTGATTGATTTATACCGATATTTGCGTTAGGGAGGTTTTCCTTCACGCCATCCTCTAGTGTTTTCAAATAAACGCTCATAACAGGCTGTAAATACGCATTAAGGACAGTGGTCGATAACCTCTCGTATTCCCTAAATTCAGGTTGTACTTCGCTGGAAAGTGATATGACAAGGCCGGGTGCTTTTTGTCTTATAAGTTCCGCTACTTCTCTTTCGTGCTTAGGGTTTGTGAAAGAAAAAANAAAGCCAAGTGCGCATGCCTTTGCTCCACTATGGATAACTTTATCAATGACTTCCTCTATATCGGATTTATCGGGAGCAATAATAACATCTCCATTAAAATCCATTCGTTCAGATAGTTCAAATCTGTGATCGCGATCCACAAGAGGGGCGGGGAAATCCGTATGTAGGTTATACATATGAGGTCTTGTCTGGCGACCTATCTCCAAAAGGTCTTNAAATCCTTTGGTCGTAATCAATGCAACCTTACTGCCGGATCTTTGTATTAATGTGTTAGTTCCAACNGTAGTGCCGTGAGAAAGTCTGCTAATGCTATCCAAAGCAACANTATGTTTTTTACAGATATCTAATAATCCTGTAACAATTGCTTCAGCTGGATTATGTGGTGTCGATGGTGTNTTGCCGATGTAAAATGAACCCGTAGTTGTATTATGCAAATAAAAGTCGGTAAATGTACCCCCTACGTCTACACCAATAGCCCACTCCATTATTCATCCTTATCTAAAACTCTTGTCTAAAAATCATAACAGTTAATCATATATCGTAGGTGGGGATACTTTGCCACCTGTATTACATGAAGAGATTTAAATGCAAAAATTTAGGCTTTCGACAACTAGTTAGAGGGTATTCTCTTGTAATAGGAAATTTAACTCCATTAACTTTCATAGTTTAATTAAATAGTCCATCCTTAACTTTTACAGCATATATGACACGTCCTCCCAAAATGATTGTTTCACTAGAGAACGCAGTTATTAGTGCTAGAATTCCAACAACTGCTCCATTTGCATTATAAAACACTAGAGCACCAACACCTACAAGGCAGACCGACACAATGCGAATTACTGAAGCGAGAGCGATCGCCGTTGTTTTACGACTTGCCAATAACTGCCCACGAGTAAAAGCAGCAGTTGTCATACTTAGTGCTAAAATTGGTGTTAATAATAAAGCGGGTGTAACATAGGAGGTCAGTGACGATGAGAGCCCCATAATATCTTTCAATGCATAATTTCGAACGATGTCTATATGAAACATGAGCATAATAACGCTAAATATAATGCCTAAATGAATAGTAAATGTGCCTATCACTTTTGTGTCGGCTTCATTTTTTGTCAGTGTTTGAACAGCTTGTGTTAGATTGCGAAGTGGCCCTAAAAGTACACGTATCATAGCATCTAAAACACCGAACGCCGCGATAGCCAGTTCGGGGCGTGGCAATCGCCCTAGAAAAAAACTAATTGTAAATGCTATNCCACTCTCAGCTGTTTGCATGAGTATNACNGGCCAGCCAAATCGCCAGAGTTCTCTATATCTTGGTAGTACGCCTTTCTTACTGGGTAATTGCAGATAATACTTCAAAGCGGCCAAGGTTGCATAAACGCTCTCGACTGCAATGCAGCCTGTCAGCGCTATCATTCCAACAGTTGCGCCCGTTGTTTGCCCTTGAAGGATGAACAAGATGGCAAAGAGACCAAATAGTCTTATTAAAGTTCCAAGTGTCACCAGGGTTGTACGTCTGTTTAGCATCAACAAAGCATAAGCTATTGAACGGAAGAAAACGCACGGCACTATTAATGTGGATATTAGAATACATAGTTGTGCCTCTTTAGCGACNTCGGTGCTCGTTCCAAAAACCTCAACGAAAAAAGTAATCCCGACTGGAGTTAGACCTATGAGGGCCCAAAACCACGCAACTAACAGAAAAGTTTGTGAGCTAAAAATAAGTAATCTTATTGTTGAAGCTCTATCTTTCAAAAATGAAATAGCAACAAACTGGCACGCCCATACCGGGCTTCCCAGGGTCGCGTGTAAGTAAAATGCGATACTGTAAGCGGCCAAAATTGGTTCTGAATTAGGCATTCGTGCGAGAAAGGCAGATATGATGGCATGAGACAACATATGTAATTCAGCCATAAATATCAGAGGGGTAAAAAATCGATAGGATTCTTTTATCGTTACTGTAGGCCGTTGGTTGTCGTGCTCGCTCTCAGACTTCATTGTACATTAGAGTAGATTTGATAGAACTGACTTTATTCTGGAATTTTGTGTAATTGATGGCACTTTTCGGAATCCGCCAAATTATGATTTGTTGTAAGGTTTTAATGCAATTTAGAGGAACCAAAATCTACTATCTTATAAAGCGTTTTACAAAGTCGCTTCCAAGTCCTACCTCTTCGAAATGATTTCTAGCTGCTTGCACACGATCAAATACGTCAGTAGACCCAATCGTTTCTCCATCTTCATCGCAATATAATAATGCTCCGGAGTTATGGAAAAGAGTTTTCATACTCTCCCCTTCATCAACAACTAGCGTATGCACATCACCAGGGGGTTCATATAGGTAACTTCCAGCGGTTGCTTCCCAGTCGCGTTCAAGATAACGCCACTTTCCTTCAAGTACGAAGCCGTGAACAGGTGCCGGATGACGATGTCTCGAAACAATGCCAGCTTCTGTTACTTTAGTTATGTGAACCCAATATCCTTGACTTACATTTAGACATAAAGGTCGTGACCAACGCCCTGGGCCATTTGGTACCCAGAGTCGCTCGTCATTTGGTGATAAACCGTCTTCCCAGAATAATTCATCAGTCATATCTTGAGGTACTAACGGCGAGTAATTCTTTTTAACTTTGTCGAGCATTTGCATTGACCAGAAAATAAAAGTTTAAAACTAGTATCTCTACAGCACCACGTCGATTTTCTATAAAGATGATTTAAACCCTAGCTTAGTTTGGCTTTAATTGGAATATAAGACGTCAACAATTATTGTTTGAACCTATGTAACAGCGTGTTTCTTTATAAATTCTGGGTCTGGATAAATTCCTAGTCCCGGCATATCAGGTAAAGTCATAATGCCACTTTTTATGATGGGTAAGCCTCCGACTAAGAATTCCCGGATAGGGTTAAAATTGGCATCAATTTCTAACAAGCCATCGCCTCCGGCGGCCGCCAAACAATGCGCAGAAGCAAATAACCCGATCGGTCCTGCCAAAAAATGCGGACAGTATGTCACTCCATGACATAAAGATCGTTTTGCCAGAGGCAAGGTCTTGCTAAAGCCGCCCCACTTGCACATGTCTGGTTGTAAAAATTCAAAGCATTTTGAATTGATATAATTATCAAATTGCTCATCCCCCAGTAAGTTTTCACCAGCCGCAATAGGCGCTCCCGGTTGTAAAGCCAGATCCTCCCATTCGCTAAGAGGCCGATCCGCTGAAATAGGTTCTTCTATCCAGTGCAAATTGTGTTCTGAGTAAGCAGTCCAGTTCTCTCGAGCTGTTGCAAGATCCCAGCCTTGGTTCACGTCAATCATAAGGCGTCTATCGCCGATTAATTTCCTTATTTTAGAGAGNGATTGCAGGTCTTTCTCGCGACCGAAACCAACTTTAATTTTGAAGGCGTTGTACCCTTCAGTCATTTTTTGTTCCACGATATTTTCAAAGCCAGTCGGATTAAGTCCACTTGCGTAGGTCGATATCGAATTATCTTTTCCTCCTAGGAACTTCAATAATGGCATGTGTGCTTTTCGCGCCGCTAGATCCCAAAGAGCGATGTCTACACCAGCTATAGACTGTGCAAAGGGACCGGGTTCACCGGATTGTANGGCTAAAACATGTGTTTTAGTTGTAAGAGTGTTAAAGGCTTCTACAGGTGATTCCCAGGTTTTAGATAACGCCAATGTGGCAATGTAGTCCTCAACGATATGTTTTCGATTTTCTGCGCCATGAATAGGAAAATTTCCAAAAACCTCCCCCCAACCGACTGCACCATCAGTATCTTCGGCCCGTATTAATAAAGAGGTTCTTTCAGAAATTACACCAAAAGAAGTAATAACTGGCACATCAATTTTTGCACGAATTAATATCGGTTCCAACNTAGCTAGTTTGATTGGATCGGTTTTAGGTAGTCGAAGCATAAAAAGACGCGATCAGTTAATATGAACAGTTCAAAGTTTTCGTTGATCTATAGTTATTAAATTGGGACCAATTTGCAGCGGCCTCCAATTTGTTGAGCGGACATATTCTGGCCTTGGGCTTTCGACGTCTACCGGCCTGTTTGAGCATTTATTGAAGCAGAAAAAAATCTGCCAACGATCTTCTGATGAGAGATTATGTCCCGAGGCATGTAATAGATTACAATGAAATATTGCAGTTGTACCCGCTCCTCCGGTAATTGGTACAGGGGCGGGGAACTTCTTCATGTACTCTTTCATATCAGGAGTTTTGGCCACCCACAACTTATAGGCCGTTGAGTCGTCCCATCGCGGACTAGAACGCCCTTGCTTATGACTTCCCGGAAGTACATACATACAGCCATTTATTGGGCTGGCTTCTGTTAGCACCACTGTAACCGTAACCATATCGGGTTGTTTTATACCATCTAGGTGCCAGCTATGAAAATCTTGATGCCATGGCCAAGCAGATCCTTCAATAGCAGATTTCATATTTAGCTTGCTGTGGTGTAGATATAGTTCTTCGTCTCCTAGGCACTGTTGGGCCGTCCTTAGTATACGAGGTGAACGTGCAGCGGTCCTGAATGGCGGTGAAGCTGTCTCAACGTTTTCTTCATGTAGTTGAAACATGATTTTAACAGCTTCGTCTTCTCCTTCCCTTATAACCATTTCCGATCTGATTTTTGATACGCGATCTACTTCGTTCTTAAAGATCTCAATCTCGTCAGATGTGAATAATTCAGGGAAAATAATGTATCCGTCTTTGTTAAATTGTTCGATTTGTTTGGACGAGAGTTCCATTANTTTCTTCCTTCAACAAATGCCAAAAAAAGTCTACAAGAGTTTTGTCTACAAACTAAGCGATTTTTTTGCTGAAACGCTTGATCTTAGGTTGCTTTTGGTTCAATTTCCTTGCAAGCGGCTCCGTAGCTCAACTGGATAGAGCATCTGCCTTCTAAGCAGAGGGTTGCAGGTTCGAGTCCTGCCGAAGTCGCCAACATCTATAAGCGGATAAAATTTAAATGTGAAGCGATAAACACTAGCGCTAGTTATTCAGCATTTTAAACGTGGCGATCTATAAAATTTAAAAAGGCTTCTNCTCCTTCGTTTGCATGACTACATGCGATGGCATGTTTNGCGTNTGGAATAACCATCAATTGGGAGTTCGGTAGTAACGAATGTATTTCTGCTGACATACTCACTGGAAGAAACGGACTAGAGTCTGGGTGTATNAGTAAAACGGGGGTCTCCAATTGATTTAAATCTTGCGAGAGGTCTTGAGCCATCAGCAATTCCCCAAGCGCTAATGTTACTTTAGGACTTGAGTTAGCTTGGGTTTCAGAGAACCAATGATATACTGCATCTCCTACTGCACCAGGGTAAAATCTATGCTCCATCATTTTTTTTGTCCATGCCGAAAACCCCTCTTGCTCAACCGTATTTCTCCAACTTCCAACCTGATTGATATGATTACCTCGGTGTCCTGTCGAGAGTGCAGTCACAGTTGTGATTCTATTCGAAGCATTCAAAGCTGTATAAAGCGATATCGTTCCACCAATAGATTCACCGATTAGATGAAATTTGTCAGCGTTAACAGCATCTGCTACTGCAAGCACATCGGACATCATTTCCTCCATGCTCCATTTTTGACCGTCTGGTGGAATGCTTGATCTGCCACAACCTCTCATATCAAAACGGACACATCTAAAGTTTTTTGAAAGATATGGCAGCCAATCTATCCAAATATCCATATCAATACCAACGCCATGGTGGAACAAAATTGTTTCCTTTGGCTTCCTCCAACGGGAAACGGAATCCGTAATTGAATATTCGAGAAATCCATGTTTGGTCGATACTTGGGGCACGTTATTCTCCATCCACTATCTTATNGCATTAGAAGTTAATATTTANTTCCAACTGTTCCAATGTATTATTTCAGAAACGGGGGGACGGTTGGCGGGCTTAAAGTCAGTTCCCTTAGTGTAGGCGACTGGCAATAACGCAACCTGCGCAAAGGTTTCGGGGATACCAANAANCTTCGATATTTCTCTCTCATATGCTAAATGAAGCGTTGTGATGCANGANCCAAGGCCACGCGCCCTTAACGCCAGTTGAAAGCTCCAAATCGCCGGAAATATAGACCCGCCAAGAGATAACCATTTACGCCCTGGAGCGTTAAGAGGCATATGACTTGTATCTATGCATGGGATAACCAGTATGGGAACATCCTCCATGTAATCCGCTAAATACTGTGCAGATTCAAACACTTTGAAATCCTGTTCAGCACCTCTATCTCTCGCAGAATTTTTCCCCTCTTCTAGATAATCGCCTGCACCTTGGCGATAATAATTGGCTATTATTCGCCGTTTTCCTTTATCAGTAATGATAACCCATTGCCAACCCTGGCGATTGGAACCTGTGGGAGCTTGTTGAGAAATTTCTAAGCATTTTATAATTTGCTGCTCTTCTACAAGCCGATTAAGGTCTAATCTCTTTCGCACCGCTCGGGTAGTTGTTAATAATGTATCGGTGTGCTTAACATCAAATTTGGTCACGATCTCATATAACCTTATACTTGTTGCTTGGTTCTAGCGGATAGATTGCTCGGAAAGTGTAAGTATTTCATTTCTCTTGGAATAATTTGCACGCTATGTCTTAATTCGAATTAAAATTGAAATGTGTTTCATAAACTAGAACTCCTTTTCCAGAAATAAGGGATACGAAAATGACGTATGAAAGTATGATTGTGGAAACAATAAAGATCAACGGGCATAACAGTGATGCTATCAATGCTTACACAGCTCGTCCCATGGGGAAGGGACCATTTCCCGGGGTCGTGTTAATACATCATTTACCTGGCTGGGATGAAACCTATCGTGAATTTACGCGAAGATTTGCTCATCATGGCTATGCAGCAATAAGCCATAATCTATATGATCGCATTGGTTATGGACCCTCAGACGATGTGGCAGCGAAGGCACGCGCAGAGGGAGGCGTTTCCGATGAACAAATGGTTGGTGACACGAAAGGCGCAGTGCAGTGGCTGCGGTCTCAACCTTGGAGCAATGGAAAAGTTGGCTTGATTGGAAGTTGTTCTGGCGGGAGACAAGCCTTTCTTTATGCATGTAGTAGAGATGATATTGATTGTGTGGTTGATTTATGGGGTGGTCGCGTTGTGCAGGCTGAAGATGATCGTCCAGAGAAGCAACCAGTTCAACCGATTGATATGACGTCAGAGTTGTCTTGTCCATTATTAGGCATCTTTGGAAACGACGACCGTGCACCAAATGTTGAACAAGTAAATCAGCATGAAGAAGAATTAAAGAAACATAGTAAAAATTATGAATTTCATAGATACGAAGATGCCGGCCATGGGATTTGGTATTACTACACGCCACTTTACAGAGTGGAACAAGCTATAGATAGTTGGCAAAAAACATTTGCCTTCTTTGAAAAACATCTTTCGGTATAGAAATTATGTGTACTTCTATTGTTGAAATTGTCGATGCAGAGGGAAAAGGTAAGGATGGTAACTCGTGGTTTAAATTGAGGCAGGCGATTGTTTGTTATGATCATCCTCACCACGCCCTTTTAGAGGAGGCAATAACTATTGATTTCATGAATGGTGAAGACGGTATTGGAAAGCGAACTGCTGTTGAATTAACTCTCGACTCAGCGAAGGCACTTCAAGGAGCACTTAACCGCGCGATTGAACAAGCGGAAGAAGAAGTGGCAGAGGTTTCTAACTAGAAAAACAGAGCAGTAAACAAATAAGAATAAAAGTCGACGTGGCTTAAAAAAAATTGTTAGAAGCATAGCTAAAAAAATTGTAGTTTCAAAAAGCGTATTCTGTTTTTTCTCTTACGCCAGCNTTCCGCGAATGGGATAATTATTCTTCTTAATGTGCATTATACCGCGAATAATCAATTCTGGTTCTGGTCGAATGATCGGTGCGTTTGAAATTTCCACGATATGTGGTTGGCCCTTCTCGTTCAAGACGAATAGCCCTGGTTCGGGGAATGGTCTATCAGTTTCGTTTGGACGTGGTTCTGAAATATAAAGGCCGAGTTGTCTCATTTGCTCAATCGAAAGGTCGTATGCTACGGGCAGGTTGAGGCCAACTTCGCTTGCGAAATTTTTAGCTTTTTCTGCAGTNTCACCAGAAATAAATACAATATCTGTTTCTAATTCATTAAATTTGTCTTTTAAAGCTTCTATTTTCGCTGTTTAGGTTTTGCAGATTGGGCAATGTAGTCCACGGTAAACAACTATCATTTGCCATCGATTGTTGGACCCAGAGACTGTCACGCCTTTCCCGTCGATGGTTGGAAGGGTCATTTGATGCATCGGCTTATCGGGATTGGGTTTATACAACATAATCGTCTACTCCAGTTTTTTGTTAATGATGGGTTGCTAACAAGTTTGATAAGCCAAACGCAAGCTACGCAGCCTAAGGCGGATGTTATATTATTTTAGCTACAAGCATTTTCTTCAACAGTTATTGAATATTATACCCATTTAAAAAATCAACTAAAACGTGTGCACACTCAGCTGCATGAGACGTAATCAAAAAATGCGCAGCGTTCCTTATTATAACAGAGCGTTGGTTGGGTATGCAGTTTTGCAAAGTTTTAGTAATCTGCACCATCTGGGTATTAGCATGGGCACCTCTCACTAATAACACTGGCATAGAGAGCTTGGCGTAGTCATCAGCTTTAGCTCTGAAGCTAAGGGCAGTGTGCCAATCTAGCACATTGTTATAAGCTGTTTGACGACAATACTGTTGCACGGAGCTGGGCATTGAAGCAAAAGAGCCATCGCCACCCCAAAAATCTATTATAATTCTTGCGGCATCTTTGTTTTGCGCGTTAAAAGCCGCCTCAAACTCATCCTTAATTTTTATCGTTTCTTCAAATAAATGACGGTGTCTGCAGGCATCAATAAGTGTTATAGGATTTGCTTCAAATGTTGTGATGCTGAGAGTTTCGAATCTGTCTGATAGCGCACAAGCCAGTGCCACCATTCCACCGAACGAGTGTCCAACTAAATGGACCGGCTGTCCAATTTTCGCCACTACTGCCTCGATTATATCAATAAGATTTTGCATTCCATAGTTATCAGTGCTTCGTAATTCCTCGGTAGAACCATATCCACAAAGGCTAGTACTGATAAAACGGTAATTTGAGGGCATTAATTTTTGTACTGCGCTCCAAGCGGAAGGAGTGCTGAATGAGCCGGGAATAAATAGTATTGCTGGACCTTCTCCATGCTCAATGTAATCTATTTTTTTTCCTTTATGGGTAATCACTCGGGGTACTCCTGGCTTGGCCAAAAATTTACCAGACTTTAACTTTAAGAATGTCGAACAGTATACTAATACCAAACCATTAATAACTTGGGCTGCTTCAGATTACTAGAAACGAATTGAAACCAAACAACTGATGAAATCGTCTGATAAGCCAATCACACTATATGTTAAAGAAGGGCTCCAACTTGGAATTTGATGTAAGGGAAGACGGGACACCGTTTTCGCCAAATTTTGATGATGTGTATTTTTCGTCGGAGAATGGCTTGGCTGAGACAGAGTATGTCTTTTTGCGAGGAAATGGTCTGCCGCAGGCTTGGGAGCAAAGAGAGGACTTTACTATTATTGAAACGGGCTTTGGTACCGGATTGAATTTTCTTGCTACTTGGAAGGCATGGCGTGAAACGCAACCAAAAACTAGTAAACTCAGATTTTACACGATCGAGGCTTTTCCACTTACTGCCAAACAGATTACTGATAGTTTAAAAAATTTCACCGAGTTAGAGACTTATTTAAGTTGTTTTTGCTCGGTTTACTCTAAACCAACAACTGACCGCTACAATTTTCTTTTCGATGAGGGGAGCGTGGAGATCACCATATTTATAGAGGATATCAATATTGCTTTACCTAAGCTAAACATNTTGGCGGATGTTTGGTTNCTAGATGGTTTTAGTCCTGCTAAAAATCCAACTATGTGGACACCGGTGCTCTTCAATGAAATGAAACGTCTAAGCGGTAAAGGAACCAGCTATGCGACTTTTACATCTGCTTCAATGGTTCAAAAGGGACTTAGAGAGAACGGATTTAAAATAAAAAAACAGCCAGGGTTTGGAAAGAAAAGGGAGATGCTTTCCGGGGTGTATTGTCCTTGAGCTGATTATTGANATCTGTTGAAGATCTACAAATATGGTTTAGTTCTGTTTGAGTATAAAAGGGAGGGGGTATGAAATCACCAAATTACTGCATAATCACCGTGGCAGAATATCAATCAAAAAGCCTTCCTAAAAATTTAGAATTATGTCGGCAATTGAAGACTTATGTAGAGGACAAACAGACCAACACTTTAATTTACNTTGGCTTTCTTACCACTGGCAACTATGCAGGAGCGCTAGCTTATTTTGAAAATTATTCAACGTTAAGAGATTTCGAACAGGCTTTTGAAATTTATCAACACACTTCGTATTATCAGAAATTATTTGACGGAGGGACGGCCTCTATTAAATCGCGCAATTTTATAAAATACAGCCCTGTAACTTATGATCAAGATTTAAAGGTGGAGGGGCGCTATCTTGTTCTGACTAGAGTAAAAACAGACAGGTCCATGCTAAACACGATAAATAAGCTCGCTCCAATATTTTCCAGAACTGGCGCTCTAACCTATAGATTAGGATCAATCATTACCGGCGAAAGTGTCAGAGACGAAATTTTAATCGTTTCATACAGCTCAATGGAGCAGATAAAAACGGCTTACGATCTTCTGGCTGATAGTCCAGTTTACGATGACTTAGTCAATACTGTAACGGTAAATTCAAGGGATATTATTAAACTCGAATTTTGATTACCATAGTCGTTAATTAGTGTCTTTAATGAGTCATCTAGTTAAAATTTTGCAAAGGTACCGTCGGCTGCCTGTCGTGTTGCTTATTTAGGAAAGATCGCGCAGTTTCTACTCTTCCATCATTTATGAGCGCGGACAGATAGGTGTTTTGGATCAAGTCTCGTTGCGCTCTTGATCCACCAATTCTGACAACTTCATCCGCGATTGGCTCTAACGTGGTTATCACGCTACTCCAGTCTTTCTGGGCATGTGATTTAAAGGCTTTTACCAATTCTGCCGGGACTAAACCAGCGGGCAATTTTTCTTTTTGGCCAGCCTCAATTAAAGCGTCATGCCATGCATTGACATCCTCTTGATCATTTAACGCTATGGACGGTAATGCGCCGTGTGCATCAACAAATACCATGGGTTTTGGAAAGCTGTTTTTTCTAAACTCGAGTAGTTCTTGCCAATGTTCCTCAGATCTATNCATTCCGGCTAGTTCTGAACGCCAAAGTAACGCGGCGCCGTCGGTAAATACATTTATTGAGGGGCTATTGGAAACTTTTGGTGAACAGTATTTCTCGTATATTGGTAAAACGCTTTCATGCTCTCCAAGCATTAGTTTTGATAAACAGAAATGCCACCAGCAATGGCAGCTAAGATAGTTATCAAGAGAGTAATCGGGTAGCCACTTTTCTAAATAATCCGCAACTACTTTGTCTTCGCCTGCTTCATAAAGCGCATGGGCCCAAACATGTGCGGTGTGGGCACTCCTTGGGTTTTGTTTTAGAGCATTCTCAACCATCTCGCGACCTTTCACCCACTCCCCAACTTCTACAAGGGCGAAACCATAAACGGTTGCAAACCACCAATCCTCGCCATATGCATCAGCTAATGGCCTTAAAAGCTCAACTTGTTCATTTTCTCGATCAACACGCCCACTAAACCCTATCAGTCCGAAAACACTGCACGCGGGTGCTAGAGCAAACGCGTCGGTTGGATGCTCGTTGACGTGTTTTCGAATAAGTTCTAATCCAGCTGGCCCCTGTCCACTTGTAAGTAGCTGGAAAATCTGTGCGTGTTGTCGTTCTCGGTCTGTTGCATTGACTGCTAACTCAACTGCCTTNTCGGCAGATTGTTTTGCATCGGGCATTTTCCCTTTAAGTTGAAGTATTCGGGCTTTTGCAGAGTACGCTAGAGCAAAGTTTGGATCAGCATTAATGCATCTGTCCAAGGCATTTTCCACATTTCCCGTCGCCGATAAAATTGCGTCAACTGCTTCGACATAAGCCTGTCGAGCGACGTCAGAAGATGTTGATATCTGCAAATCATATCTGTCTTTGAGCAACATGGAACCCCCGAGTTTTCGCTATGTTGTTGGTTAACTATTNAATTAAAATTATAGCTGCCCAGTTAAACTAAACAAGTCTCAGGAAAAAATAAAAGTTTTGTTTAGATTTAATAAATTTTAAAATCAAAACCGGATTAACGAGCTCCCAGTGTAACTATCTATATGCGAGGCTATTCATGATCTACATGGTTGAAATGAATTTGATTGATAAAGATAGGCGTAAAGATTGGGATAATTGGTATGAAGCGCATACAAATATGCTTCTAACATTCCCTGGGTTTCATGCAACGCAGAGGTTCGAGTGCATGACCGATGCAAAAGCACCTTTTGTAGCCTTACACCATGTTGATGGACCAGAGTTTTTCAAAAGTGATGCCTACACAAACAAGGCAGGCCCAAGGGGGACGGGTGAATGGCGAACCAAAATGAATAATTGGAGTAGAAATTTATTTCAGGGTTTAGAAACGACTCCAAATATTTCTTTTAATGAGTATCTCATTATTATCGAAGAAGCATGCGATCTGACGTCTGTTAATAATCTTGAGATTGTTTGGCTAGAAAGCGTTGGCCTAGATAGGGATATAGATAAACGAGGCCTCGGGTGTGTGAATTCTACGACTGACATAAAACAGTTACTTGAAATGCCGAGTGTTCGGGTTCTTAAACCGTTGAATAAACGCCGGACTGAAGTTGATTTGCGCTTTATTACATGACTTTATATTAATTGCATACCACTTGCTCTTGTTTATTCTGTTTTGAGTTGTTTTTGAATTGGGGCTCCGATCTAGAACATTTTTTTTATAGTATTCTATTTCAAAAATAAAAAATTTAAGTGGGAGGTATCCATTGGAATTAAAAGGTAGAGTAGCTTTCGGACGGATGGAGGCAGTAACTTTTGGCCGTCCTGCTAATGAAGCGTTGCTGGAAGAAATAAAGAATTACGATGCCAATCGTGTTTTTCTATTAGCTAGTGGTACTTTAAACCGCAATACAGATGAAATAGACAAAATCCGCACAAGCCTTGGAAATAAATGCGTTGGTGAATATTTCGAAATGTCTCCGCATACACCGCGGAAGGACGTCGTCGCGGCAACAAAACTGGCAATGGACAAAAAAGCAGACCTGATCGTTACATTTGGTGGAGGGTCTTTAACAGATGCTGCCAAGGCTATTGCGCTTTGTATTTCAAATAATATAACCGAAGTANGCAAGNTNGATGAGCTGCGTAATGGTAACAGTGTAGACGGCGGTACACTAATTGGCCCGTCAATTCCACAAATCACAATACCAACCACTCTATCGGGTGGTGAATTTAGTGCAATTTCTGGCGTAACAGACGAGTCTTCTAAAACAAAAGAATTATTTAGGCACCCTGGTATCATGCCTAAAGTCGTTATCCTTGATCCAGCTCCCACAATTCACACACCCGAATGGTTGTTTTTGTCGACTGGAATCCGGGCGGTAGATCATTGCGTTGAGGGAATTTGTTCGNTGCACTCCCATCCNTATGGTGACGCGCAAGCAATTCAGGGATTATCCTTATTATCTTCTGGATTAGTATCAGTAAAAAACAATCCCAGTGATTTAGAGGCACGATTAAACTGTCAACTAGGCACATGGATGTCAATGGCTCCCCTTGCCAGCGGTGTTCCGATGGGTGCTAGTCATGGCATAGGTTATGTTCTTGGAGCTGCCTTCGATATTCCCCACGGCCACACATCCTGCATTATGTTGCCAGCAGTTATGCGGTGGAATGAAAAAGCGAACTATTCCCGGCAAGTTAGAGTTTCCCAAGCTATGGGCAGTCCTGAGACATCTGCAAGCCAGCTATTAGAGAAGTTAATTCAAGACTTGGGCATGCCAACTCGACTCTCTGATGTTGATATTAACGCAAAAGACTTTGCATCGATCGCGGAAAAGGCTATGGGGACGCCGTGGGTACCCCATAACCCAAGGAAGATCAATGGTCCTTCGGATGTTCTTGAAATTTTAAAATTAGCAGAATGATTAGTGTTATTGAGGTTTAACGTTTGCGAGACCAATTTTTATTAAAACGGCAGCACCTGTGCAATAGGAGGCAAATATAAAGCAAATCGTTTCAACTGATATGTTGCCGTCGATTAAAAATCCCATGCATGGTGGGCCAAGGGCAGAGGCTAAGACGGTGATGGCCACTACGAAAGATCGGATACTACCAAGATGTTTGGGGCCATATAATTCTGCCCATAAAGCAGTTATCCCTGTATACATCATACCTACATTCAAGCCGAGAAGTAGAAGATATGGCCAAGCCCAATAAGGATTGGAAAAATTCCAAATAATCAGTAAAGCTACTATTTTTGGAATGAGAAATAGTGGTACTGCTTTAACAGCACTAATTCTGTCAATTAATGGCCCAAAAAACAAAGAGGCCGCTACAGAGCCAACCGCGTAGACCCAGTAGCTTCCAGTAATCCAAATTGCGCTCCAGCCTTTTGCATCGGCGAGAGTTAAATGATGAAAAAATAGCGCGGTTCCGATAAAGGAGGGTGCGATAACTGCTGGCATTATTAGATAAAAGCGCCAGTGACNAAGCATTTCTNGCCTAGTCCAACTTTTNACAGTTTCNGNCTCTTTTTTGNNTGTTGNTNTATTCTCGTCCGCATTTTNTAAACCGTCTTTACTCGACTTGAATAACAGCCACATAACTAGCGGGAAAAAAATTAAAAATAATAATCCAGTTGCTATCCCATAGGTTTGCCGCCAACTAAAGATTGAGATGGCCAATACCACTAGCAATGGGAGAAAAGATTCGCCAACAGCATAGCCTAAGGCCGCAATGGCTATAGATTTTCCTCTATTAATTGAAAAATGTTTCGCCATCGTTGTGACAGCAATATGACTGGTTAAACCTTGGCCCGATTGTCTGAGGCAAAATATCACCGGTATTAGCAACCAAGCGACTGGTACAATTGAAATAAATAATCCAGATGCGCAAAGGCCAAAGAAAACAAAAAATGTATAGTTTTTTAACTTGAATCTATCGATCAGTTGTCCCGTCCATGGTAGGCATGCCGCGCTCAGAAGGGTACCGATCATGTAGATACTCCCCCATTCACTGTGACTTAGTTTAAATTCATTTTGAATACTTGGACCGAAAGCACCAATAAAAAACGTTTGACCAAGACTCGAGGAAAAAGTCATCAAGAAGCCAAATATGAGAAGGTGGGGGGCCTGCTTTATAAGAGCAGTATAGCTCAAA
>FUFK010044787.1_pt1 | contig 20316 bp, 19 predicted proteins | sample 1021851 | NCBI WGS metagenome assembly FUFK01 (sample SAMEA51879418, study PRJEB19060) | metagenome
CAGATGAAAAATTTAATAAAGAAGAATTTGAAACAAAGGTAAGTGAAAAAAACAGATTAATAACCAAAGGAATTGAAGTTGGACACATTTTTTATTTTGGAGATAAATATTCTAAACCTATGGGAGGATCGGTTGATTTATCTGAAGGTAAAAAAGATTTTGTGAAAATGGGATCATATGGAATTGGTGTATCAAGATTAGTTGGCGCAATAATAGAGGCTAAATATGATGANAAANATGANNTCATGAAATGGCCANTNTCTNTTGCTCCNTATGATNTTNCNNTAATNCCNATGATAAATAAAAATGANANNTCAGCTTTANATAAAGCNAATAANATCAANNTNGANTTANNNAAAAATAATATTGANGCAATNNTNGATGATACNGATGANAATTTTTCATCAAAAATTAAAAAAATGAATTTAATTGGTGCTCCCTACCAAATTATAATAGGTAAACAGTCAAAAGATGATCATATTGAATTTAAAGAGGTAGGAAAAGATTCAAAAAAAATAAAATTGAGTGAAGTTATTAAAATTATAAAAGAACAAAAAGCAAAATATTGATTTCCACGGTTGAAAAAGAGATTACATTTAGATTTTTAAAAGCTAGAAAAAAAGACGGCTTTTTAAATGTTATTTCAATTTTTTCATTTATTGGTATTGGGCTTGGGGTAGCTGTTCTCATTATTGTAATGTCTGTTATGAATGGTTTTAGAGCAGAATTAATAAATAAAATTGTAGGATTTAATCCTCATGTAACTGTAAAACCATATAATCAAGAAATAGATGTTGCTAAAATTAAGAATAATAAATTAAAATTTATTAGTAAAAACTTAATTTCTAGTAATTCAGGCGAGGGAATAATAATAAAAAATGATTATAGTAAAGGAGTTATAATAAGAGGTTATAAACCAAAGGATTTCCCAAAATTAGAAATTATTAATGATAAATCATTTATTGGAAAACCAAACAACTTAACTAAAAATAACATTTCAATCAGTAAAGAATTAAGTTTTATACTTGGAGTTGAAATAGGTGATGATATTACCATTATGTCACCTTCAGGTGTACAAACAATTATAGGAAGTTTGCCTAAACAAAAAACTTTCAAAGTGACATCACTATTTGAGAGTGGTTTGATAGATTTCGATAATAATGTCATTTTTATCAATTTAGAAACTCTAGAGGAATTTTTTGATTTAAATTTAAAAAAAAGAAATTTAGAAATTTACTTAAAAGATCCAAAAGATATTGAAAACCAAAAAAAAATTATTCAAAAAATCTTTTCAGACGAATTTGTTTATAGTTGGGCTGATATGAATAGTTCATTGTTTTCAGCTTTAAAAGTTGAGAGAAATGTTATGTTTATTATTCTTTCTTTAATAATTATAGTTGCTGCTTTTAACATTATTTCAGGTTTAACTATTTTAGTTAAAAATAAAACTCGTGAAATAGCAATATTAAAATCTATTGGCGTTTTGAACAAATCAATTGTTAAAATTTTTTTCTTAGTTGGGATAACAATAGGAACTTCAGCAACAATATTTGGTGTTATCTTAGGAATAATTTTTTCAATTTATGTGGAAAACATAAGACAAATTTTAAGCACAATTTTTAATATTAGTTTATTTCCTGAAGAAATTTATTTTTTAAGCACAATGCCTTCAGAGATAAATGCTACATCAATTTTTATTATCTCATTATGTTCAATATTTATTACTGTAGTTGTTTCAATATTTCCGGCTCTCAAGGCAGCAAAACTTGATCCAATAAAATCTTTAAAATATGAGTAATTTTGTAAAATTAACAAACGTTAGTAAAACTTTTGAGGAGCAAAAAAAAGTTAATGTTTTAAAAAAAATTTCATATAATTTCAAAAAAGGAAAGATCTATTCTCTAATGGGTCCGTCTGGATCGGGTAAATCTACTCTTCTAAATCTGTTATCATTAATAGATAGACCAAACTCTGGATCAATAAGTTTTGACAATGAAATAATCAATTATAATGACATGAGTAAAAATGATCTTATAAGAGCAAATAAAATAGGTATTATTTATCAACAAGATAATCTACTTCCTGATTTCACTGCTTTGGAAAATATATACTTAGCCAGTCTGGCAGCAGGCAAAAGTAAAAAGTTATCCATAATTAAAGCAAAAAATTTATTAAGAAAAGTTGGTCTTTTAAGCAGATCAAATCATTATCCGGCTCAACTTTCTGGTGGTGAAAAACAACGAGTATCAATTGCTAGAGCATTGATCAATGATCCACAAATTATCTTAGCAGATGAGCCAACTGGTAGTTTAGATTTAGAAACTGCTAAAGAAATTTTTGATATTTTAAAAAAACAAATAAATTCAAATAGATTAATAATTTTTGCAACTCATAATAGATTTTTTGCTAATAAGTCAGATTGCTTATTGGAAATAGTTAATGGTAATATAATAACCATTAATGGCTGAGTCTAAAATTCAAAATTTTAATCATTTAAAAATTCATTCTCAATTTTCAATATGTGAAGGTGCTATTAAAATTGATGATCTTAAGGANGTAGCAAAAGAGAAAAAGATTAAGTCACTTGGTTTATGTGATACATCAAATCTTTGTGGTGCTTTAGAATTTGCAGAAAAAATTTCAAAAAGTGGAACTCAACCAATAATTGGAACACAAATGAATTTTAAATTTGGTGATACAACAGGTTTAATACCTCTATTTGCTTTGAGCGAAGTTGGTTATAAAAGGATAATTGAATTATCCTCATTATCCTATCTTAGTAATGATGGAATCACAGAACCGCATTTAAACTCTGAAGAATTAATAAAAAGAAATGATGGAGTTTCAGTTTTTTCAGGAACAATCAATGGTCTTATTGGTCAATTATTTAATAAAGGTAAATTTTCTGATATTGAAGAATTATATTCAAAACTTAAATTAGCATATGGCGATAAATTCTACATAGAAATTCAACGTCATGGTGACCAAAATGAAATTTCTTTTGAAAAATTTAATTTATCTCTTTCATCCAAATTAGAAATACCAATAATAGCAACTAATGAAGTTTTTTACTTCAACAAAGATATGTATGAAGCTCATGATGCATTAATTTGTATTAAAAACAAAACATATATAAATGAAAAAAATAGGATCAAATATTCAAATCAACATTATTTAAAAAATAATTCTGAAATATTAGAATTATTTTCTGATTTACCTGAGGCTTTAGAAAATAATTATAATTTTCCTTATCGATGTAATTTTAGACCCTCTTTTTCAAAACCTATTTTGCCTGATATTAGCTCAGATAAAGGAGGAAATGCTGATGAAATATTGAAATCAAATTCTTATAAGGGGTTAAAAGAAAAATTTAGAAATGTTTTTAACTTAAAAGATAAAGATCTCTCAAATAATGAAAAATATTTAATTTATAAAGATAGATTAGATCACGAATTAGAAATTATTATTCAAATGAAATACTCAAGTTATTTCCTAATTGTATCTGATTATATCATATGGGCAAAAAACAATAATATACCAGTAGGTCCTGGAAGAGGTTCTGGAGCAGGTTCTTTAGTAGCATGGTGCCTTTTAATAACAGATGTGGATCCTATAAAATTTAATTTAATTTTTGAAAGATTTCTAAATCCTGATCGTATTTCTATGCCAGATTTTGATATCGACTTTTGTGAAGAAAAAAGAGACCTGGTATTTGAATATTTAACTAAAAAATATAAAGAGAGCGTAGCACATATAATTACTTTTGGAAAATTGAAAGCAAGAATGGTAATAAGAGATGTTGGAAGAGTGCTAGGGTTGTCTTATGGTTTTGTAGACAGTATATCAAAAATGATACCTTTCGATCCGTCTAGACCGCAAAATTTAACCGACTGTATAGCGGGAGAACCTAGATTACAAAAATTGATTAATGATGATCCAAGAGTAAAAAAACTTACAGAACTATCCTTAAAACTTGAGGGATTAAATAGAAATTTTGCAACCCATGCTGCTGGGGTTGTTATTGCTGATAGAAAATTAAAAGAGGTCGTCCCTTTATATAAAGATCAAACTGCAAATTTGTTATTACCCTCAACTCAGTTTGACATGTATTCGGCTGAGGATGCAGGCTTAATTAAATTTGATTTTTTAGGTTTAAAAACTTTAACAGTTATTAACAACACTCAACAACTCGTAAGAAAAAAAGATAAAAATTTTAATATAGAAGATATAAATTTTGAGGATCATAAAGTTTTTGAACTATTGTCTTCTGGTAAAACTGTAGGCTTATTTCAAATTGAGAGTGCAGGAATGAGAGAAGCATTAACTCAAATGAAACCAAATCATATTGAAGATATTATTGCCTTAGTAGCTCTGTATAGACCTGGACCTATGAGTAACATACAAATTTATAATGATTGTAAACATGGTAGACAAAAACCAGACTACTTACATCCACTATTAGAGGAAATCCTTAAGCCAACTTATGGTGTAATTATTTATCAAGAACAAGTGATGCAAATAGCTCAAAAGTTATCAGGATTTACCGCTGGTCAAGCTGATCTTTTGAGAAGAGCTATGGGAAAAAAAAAGAGAGCAGAATTAGAAAAGCAAAAACAAAATTTTATTTCAGGAGCTGTAAATAATGGAATACGAAAAGATATTGCTACCGGAATTTTTTTAAAGATAGAACCTTTCGCTGAATATGGATTTAACAAAAGTCATGCAGCAGCATATGCCATCATTTCTTATCAAACAGCTTTTTTGAAAACTTATTATCCAAAAGAATTTATTGCTGCATCAATGACTATGGATATATCAAATCAAAATAAGTTAGGTGAATTTTATGAGGAATTGAAAAGACTTAAAATAGAAATATTAAGACCAGATATTAATGAGTGTTTTGCTGATTTTAGGACTGAAAATGGGAAATTTTATTATGCGCTCGGGGGAATTAAAGCAGTAGGGTATGAGGCGATTTCTAATATTGTTGAGGAAAGAGTAAAAAATGGAAAATTTAAGTCTATTGTCGATTTTTTAAATCGAGTAAATCCAAAAAATATTAACAAACTTCAATTAGAGGGATTAGTAAAAGCTGGTGCGTTTGATAGTATCAATTTAAACAGACAATCTTTGTTTAACTCAATTCCAAATTTCATAACAAAATCTAAAAATATATTTGAAAATAAGTCTGCAAATCAAATTGATTTATTTGGTGAAGATGAAAATCAAAAAAATGAAATAATTACAACTATAGATGATTGGGATTTTGAACAAAGATTATCAAAAGAATTTGAATCAATTGGCTTTTTTATATCTGATCATCCATTAAACCAATTTAAAGAAATTTTTAATGATTATAAAATTATTGATTATCAAAATTTTTTAGAACAAGATAATTTAAAAGAAGCAAACATTGCTGCAACTGTGCTTAAAGTAAATGAAAGAAAAACAGCAAAAGGAACTGCATACGCTGTATTGAAACTCACAGATTTGACAAGTGTTTTTGAATTGTTTATTTTTTCTGATATTTTGAATCAAAATCGTGAAATTTTAAAAGAGGGAAATTCTTTACTTTTATCTTTAATAAAATCCTCCATTGATAATGAAAATAGATTTAAAAGAGTAAATGTTCTGAAAATTAGCTCTCTGAAAGATATATTGAGTAAACCAATTAATCAGGTGACTTTTGATCTTAAAACACTTGATGAAATTAAAGAAGTTTCAAAGTATTTAAAAAAAGATGGTGATACTACAGTAAATATAAAATTAAAAGATGAGAAGGAAAGTCTTAATTTTCAGCTTGATGAGAAGAGAAATATTGACAGAAAAACAATAAATTTAATGAGAAATAAGGATATTTCTGTATCAATAAGTTAATTTTAGCTTGTTAATTTTGATAAATCTTTGTAAATAGTTCCAATTAAATTAACACGCACACAGTTTTTGGTTTAATACCTCCGGTCCTTTAGTGGCAATTACTGTGGTGGCTTAACCGGGAAAAAATATGAAAATACCTAACGTAACAATACAACAACTCTTAGAAGCTGGAGTTCATCTTGGTCATAAAACTCTTAGATGGAATCCAAAAATGAAAAAATATATTTTTGGAAAAAGAGACTCTATTCACATACTAGATTTAACACAAACTTTGGATTTAACAAAAATTGCCTTAGAAAAGATTTTTAAAACAATTGAAAATAATGGTAAAATTTTATTTGTTTCAACAAAAAAACAAGCATCAGAAGCTATTGCAGAAGTAGCTAAAGAAACTGACCAATATTTTGTGAATTATAGATGGCTTGGAGGTATGCTTACTAATTGGGGGACAATATCTAATTCTATAAAAAAACTAAAAAAATTGGAGACAGATTTAGTATCTGAAAATAGAGGATTTACAAAAAAAGAGTTATTAAAGATGTCCGTTAAAAAAGATAAACTTCAAAGATCNCTAGGTGGAATATCTGAAATGAAAAAAATTCCAGACTTAGTTTTTATTATTGATACAAATTATGAGTCATTAGCTATACAAGAATCAGTTAAATTAGGTATTCCAATCATTGCAATACTTGATAGTAATTCAAATCCTGATGGAATTGATTTTCCAATACCAGGTAATGATGATGCCAGAAGAGCAATAGATCTTTATTGTAACTTGATAAAAGAGACTATTGTTGCCGCAAAAAGCTCTGCCCCAAGCATAAATACTGAGAAGAATAACCAAAAAAAAGAGGCTAAAGAAAAGACTATCGCTGAAATTGATAGAGATAAATTAGAAAAAAAATTCTCAAAAGAAAAAAAAGAAAATCTTCATTAATATGAGTGATATTGAGAAAGTAAAAAAATTAAGAAATGCTACTGGAGCAGGATTTAAAGACTGCAATTTGGCAATTAAGGAGTCAGGTGGCGATTTAGACAAAGCAATTGAAATCTTAAGAGTAAAAGGTGTCTCTAAAGCTTCAAAAAAAATGTCTAGGGATGCTAAAGAAGGAGTTGTTGCAATTAGTGGTGATGAAAAAAAAACGTCAATTATAGAAGTTAATTGTGAGACTGACTTTGTAGCTAAAAATAATGATTTTATAAATTTTGTAAAAGAATTAAGTGAATTAAATAACGAAGTAAATTCAAATTTAGATGAATTAAAAAAAACTAAAATGAAAAATGGTGATACAGTTGATAATACACTTGTAGCACTTATAGCCAAAATTGGAGAAAAAATTACTATTGGACAAACAAAAACAATTTCGAATTCTTCGTCTTCAAACTATCAATATCTTCACACAATAGTTAAAGATAATTTAGCTAAACTAGGTGTAGTTGTTTCATTAGAAACAAAAGATAACTCGGAGACTTTAAAAACTTTTGGAAAACAATTATCAATGCATATAGCAGCTTCAAACCCTTTAGCATTGGAAACAAGTTTAATTGATAAATCTGTTTTAGATAAAGAGCAAGAACTTATAACTGAAGAATTAAAAAATTCTGGAAAACCAGAAGATATTGCTAAAAAAATAAGCTTGGGCAAAATGAATAAATTTAAGGAGGAAAACGCATTATTAACTCAAGCCTGGGTTATGGAACCAAAGAAAAAAGTTAAAGACGTTATAAAAGAATTAGCTATAAGTGATTTAAAGATCAAGGAGTTTAGCAGAATAAAGATTGGTGAATAGATGTTTGATGAAAAATCACACAGCCTAAAAATGGATAAAGCTATAGATGTTTTTTCAAAAGAATTATCTTCATTAAGAACTGGTAGAGCTAATGCAGCAATGTTGGATCTTGTAAAAGTTGATGTATATGGTCAGCAAATGCCGATTAATCAAATTGCCAGTATAACAACACCAGAGCCCCGAATGATAAATATTCAAGTGTGGGACCAAAATAATGTAAATTTATTGGATGCTGCAATAAAAAAATCTGAATTAGGATTAAACCCGCAAATAGATGGACAATTAATCAGATTACCTATTCCTGAATTGAATGAAGAGAGAAGAAATGAATTAAAAAAGTTAATCAAGTCAATGGGTGAAAAGTGCAAAATCTCAATAAGAAATATTCGTAGAGATGCAAATGAAGAATTAAAAAAACTTTTAAAATCAAAAGAAATAAGTGAGGATCAAGAAAAATCTTTTGAAAAAAATGTTCAATCAATTACTGATCAACACATAAAAATAGTAGAGGAAAAAGTTTCTTTAAAAGAAAAAGAAATAATGACAATATGAATCGTCTAAATCACGTAGCCATTATTATGGATGGCAATGGTAGATGGGGTCTTAAACATAAAAAATCAAGAAATGCAGGTCACAAAGCTGGATTAAAAACAGTTGAAAAAATAATAAAAACTACAATTAAAAATAAAATAAAGTATCTAACATTATATGCATTTTCAACAGAAAATTGGAAAAGACCAAAAAAAGAAATCAATTTTTTGTTTAATCTTCTAGAAAATTTTTTGACTGAAAGAATTGATGATTTACATAAGCAAAATATAAAATTAAAAATAATTGGTGAAAAAATTTTTTCATCAAAATTGAATAAGCTCTTAAAATTATCAGAAAAAAAAACCCTAAATAATAAGAAACTACAGATTAATCTTGCATTAAACTATGGTTCAAAGACCGAATTGATTAATGCATTCAAAAAATTACAAAAAAATAAGGTAAAAATAAGTGAGTCTAATATTAAAAGATATTTACTTACAAATAATATTCCTGATCCAGACATACTAATCAGGACTGGAAATACCCAGAGGTTAAGCAATTTTTTACTATGGCAATTAGCGTATACTGAAATTTTTTTTGAAAAAAAGTTATGGCCTGATTTTAACGAAAAAGATTTTGGTAAAATTTTGAATAAATATCAAAAAATTAGAAGGAATTTTGGGAGAGTTTAATGGAAAAAGAATTACAAAAAAGAATACTAAGTTCTATTATATTATTACCTTTATCCTTTTTTTTTATTATCAAAGGCTCAGCCTTTTTTATTTTATTTTTGACTATTTTGTTTGTAATTGCTTCTTTGGAATGGTTCAGGATGACAAAAACAATTGAGTATAAAATATTCGGAACATTATTTTTATTATTTTCTTTTTATACAGTATATTTTTTTAGAGATAGAGATTTATTAGATTTCTTATTAATATTAATAATTTGTGTCACTACTGATATTGGTGGTTATATTTTTGGAAAAATATTTAAAGGACCCAAATTAATTAAAATAAGCCCAAATAAAACTTATGCTGGTATGATTGGTAGTTTTCTTTTGTCTATTATTACTTCATATCTTTTTGCAATTAAATATGACTATACTTTTTTACAAAATCAGAATTTATTTGAAGACTTTTATTTTATATTTCTAGTTTTTATAATTTCAAGTGTAAGTCAAATTGGAGATTTAACAATTTCTTATTTTAAAAGATTGTCTAAAATAAAAAATACTGGAAACATTTTTCCTGGACATGGAGGATTATTGGATAGAATTGATGGAATGATTTTTGCATTTCCATTTATTTTTGTAATTTCAAAAATTTTATTATGAAAAAAAAGATTGTAATATTAGGTTCTACGGGCTCTATTGGTGTAAATACATTAAAAGTTATTGGGAATAATAAAAGAGATTTTGAAATTGTATTACTTTCCACTAATAAAAATGTAAAAAAGATTATTCATCAAGCAAAAGAATTTAAAGTAAAAAATATAATTATTAATGATTCAATTGAATTTAAAAAAGCACAAAAAAAATACAAAAGATTAAAAATAAAATTTTTTAATAATTTTGACTCAATTAGCAAAATATTAGGAAAAAAAAAGATTCATTATTCAATGATTTCAGTTTCAGGACTTGATGGTCTTAAACCATCAATCATATTATGCAAATATTCAAATAATTTAGCGATAGTAAATAAAGAGTCTATAATTTGTGGATGGAATTTAATCAAAAATGCTTTAGAGAAAAATAAATGCAATTTTATACCCATAGACTCTGAACATTATTCAATTCATTCACTGTTAAAGGGGCATCAATTAAATGAAATTGAAAAAATTTATATAACAGCTTCAGGCGGCCCTTTCATAAATATTCCAAAGAAAAAATTTGATAATATAAAACTGAAAGATGCATTAAGTCATCCAAATTGGAAAATGGGAAAAAAAATCACTATCGACTCATCCACTTTAATGAACAAAGTTTTTGAAGTTATCGAGGCAAGAAATATATTTAATATTGATTACAAAAAAATTTTAATTTTGACTCATCCAAAGTCTTATGTACATGCCATTGTAAAATTTAATAATGGTTTAAGTAAAATTTTATTACATGAGCCAGATATGAAAATTCCAATTTATAATTCATTAAATTTGACAAATAAAAAAATCAGAACGCTCCCACTTAGATTTGATACATTAAATAAATTAAACTTTAATGAAGTAGATAATAAAAAATTTCCTCTAGTAGATATTATTAGTAAATTACCAAAAAAAATATCTTTATTTGAGACTATCTTAATCACAGTAAATGATTATTTTGTTAATAAATTTTTAGAAAAAAAAATCAGTTATAGGAAATTAATTTTTATAATTATTAAAATATTAAACATGAAAGAATTTCAAAAATATAAGAAAATAAAGCCCAAAAACATTGAAGATATTTACCGTCTTAGAGATTATGTAAGTTTCAAAATAGACTCTTTAAGTATATAAAGAGGTCCTTTATAATAGAAAGAATTACGTTATGTATAAAATTATATTCAAATTCATAATTATAACTTTCTTTTTAACATGCCAAAGTATAGGCGATGTTGTAAAGAAAATTGAAATTGATGGTAACGATAGAATTACCGATCAAACAATTCAAATATTTAATCCAGTCTCTATTAATGATGAAATTGATGCAGAAAAATTAAATATAATATTAAAAAAACTTTATGAAACAAATTATTTTGAGGATGTAAAAGTATCCTTCAAAGAGAACATTCTTAAAATTACTGTAAAGGAATTTCCTATTATTCAAAATCTAAATTATAATGGTATTAAGGCTCAAAAAATTCGAGACGTAATTTTAAAGGATTTAAGTTTAAAGCAAAGATCATCTTACAATAAACTTTTACTACTTCAGGACAAAGAAAAAATAATATTTAATCTAAAAAGTATTGGTTATTATTTTGCCAAAGCAGAGGTTTTTGTTGAGGATGTTGGTAACAATCTAATAAATATAAATTACGAAATTGATTTGGGAGAGAAAGCCAAAATACAAAAAATTTCATTTATAGGAAATAAAATATTTAAAGATAGAAAATTAAGAAGAGTAATTATGAGTGAAGAATATAAATTTTGGAAGTTTATCTCAGGAAAAAAATTTTTAAACGAAAGTTTAATAGAATTTGACTCAAGACTCCTTAGAAATTTTTATCTAAATAAAGGTTTTTATAATGTTAAGATAAATAGCTCTTTTGCTAAATTATTACAAAATAATGAATTTGAATTAATTTTTAATATAGATGCTGGTAATAAGATTAATTTTGGATCTCTTGAGCTAGANTTACCAAATGATTATTCAGAAAATGATTTTACTGAATTAAAAAATCTATTCATAGAGCTTAAGGGCAAACCATATTCTATAAATTCTATTGACAAAATTTTAGAGGAAATCGATTTAATTGCTCTAGATGTTCAATATGAAACAGTAAAAGTTGATATAATTGAAAATTTAAATGATGACAAATTAAATTTAAAATTTGTTCTTGAAGATACAAAGAAATTTCTTGTTGAAAGAATTAATATTTTTGGAAATAATGTTACTCATGAGTCTGTAATTAGAAATAACTTGGCACTGGATGAAGGTGACGTATATAATGAAATTTTAAAAAATAAATCTGTAAATAATCTCAAAAGTTTAAATTATTTTAAGTCTGTTAAATCAGAGGTTTTAGATGGNACACTAGANGGAAATAAGATAATAAATTTGTCNATTGAGGAAAAACCAACAGGAGAAATATCTGCATCTGCNGGAGTTGGAACNTCAGGAAACACTATTGGAGCAGGNATATCAGAGAGTAATTTNCTAGGAAAAGGTATAAGATTGATTGCAGATTTGTCTCTTAGTANTGATACAATTAGGGGAAAGTTTTCAGTCTCAAATCCAAATTTTTTAAATACAGAAAAATTNATTTATACCACAATTGAATCTTCAGAAACTGACAAGCTTACGGATTTTGGATATAAAACANCAAAATCTGGAGTTTTGCTTGGTACTAGATTTGANTATTTAGATGATTTTAAATTTGGTATTGGTAGCTCNAACTATTATGAAAGAATTGAAACTGATAGTANTGCNTCTGCAAGACAAAAAACACAAGAGGGAGATTATTGGGATTCCTTTTTAAGACTTGATTTTGATTATGATAAAAGAAATCAAAAATTCCAAACCTCAGATGGATTTAGAGGATATTATTCTGCAGATCTTCCAATAATTAGTGAAACTAATAGTTTTAAAAACGTGTATAGTTATAAATATTTTACAGAATTGTACGAGGAAAATATTTCAACAGTTTCCTTATACTTAAGTGCAGTGAACTCATTAACAAATGATGATGTTAAATTGTCAGAAAGACTTAATATCCCATCAAGTAGACTTAGAGGTTTTGAATTTGGTAAAGTTGGTCCAAAAGATGGAAATGATTATATTGGTGGGAATTATATAACAGCTGTCAATTTTACTTCTACGATACCAAAAATACTTGAAAATTCTCAAAATACAGATTTTTTATTGTTTCTCGATGTAGCGAACGTTTGGGGTGTAGATTATGACTCATCTTTAGACGACTCAAATAAAATCAGAAGTTCAACTGGGGTTGCTGTTGATTGGTTTACCCCTGTTGGTCCTTTGAACTTTTCTTTAACACAACCTATCTCAAAAGCATCTACTGATAAAACTGAAAGTTTTAGATTTAATCTTGGTACAACATTTTAATGTTAAGATTGTTTAAATTTTTAATAATTTTTACATTTTGTTTTAATTTTACAAATTTTTTATATGCAAGTGAAAAAATAGCATTTATTGATATAAATTATATTATAAACAATTCCTCTAAAGGAAAAAAAATTCTCTCTAATCTAGAAAAAATTAATGAAAAAAATCGAAATGAATTGGATATATTACAAAAAAAAATTAAAGAGGAAAATGAAGAAATAAAAAAGATTAAAAACGTGGTTTCTAAAGAAGAGTTAGCTAAGAAAATTGATAATCATAAAAAGAATATTGAAAATTTCAATAAAAAAAGGTCTGCCCTATCTAAATCATTAATGGATTTAAAAAAAAAGCAAACTTTTGAAATTGTAAAACAAATAGGTCCAATAGTAGAGAAATATATGAAGGAAAAATCAATTGATGTAGTTTTAAAAAATGAAACATTATATATTTCAAAATCAAATTATGATATTACTAAAGAAATTTTAGAAATTGTTGATAAAGAAATTAAATAATGACTTCACTTAACAAAGGACAAATAAAAGATTTACTTCCTCACAGAGAGCCAATGCTTTTGATAGATGAATTACATGATATAAAAAAATTACATTCTGCAACAGCAGTTGTTTTTGTTAAAAAGGAAAGTTTTTTTGTTCAAGGGCATTTTCCAGGCGAACCCGTAATGCCAGGTGTTTTAATAGTTGAGGCCTTTGGTCAAGCTGCCGCCGCTTTAACAGCTCATGGGTTGGATAAATCTACTTATGAAAATAAATTAGTCTTTTTAATGAGTGTTGAAAAGGCAAGATTTAGAAATCCAGTAATACCTGACTGTAAATTAGAGTTGAAAATTGAGGCTATAAGATCTCACGGTAGAGTGTGGAAATATAAAGGTGAGGCATTTGTTGATGAAAAGAAAATGGCAGATGCACAATGGTCTGCTACAATTGTTGATAGGAAATAATTAGCAATAAATCTTGATAAGCTTTTAAAATAAGTTTTGGTATTTAACTTAAAAATGAAAAATCCTTTTTTCAAAAATACAGGTCCACACAAATTAAATAAATTATTGGAACTAATTAATTTAAAAAATCAAAAATTCTCCGATTTTACTGTTAATGATATAAAAGATCTAAATACATCTCAAATTGGAGACATTACTTTTTTTCATTCAAAAAAATATTTAGGCTATGCTAAAACTACTAAAGCATCTTTTTGTATAACTACAGAGAGCTTAGAAAAATTTTTACCCGAAAATTGTAAAGCAATAGTCTCAAAAAATGTGCTTTTAAATACAGCCCAAATAACTCAAATTTTTTATCCAGAATCTACTATAGATAATTTTGACGATACAGTTGAAGATATAAATAAAACTGAGTTTAAGAATAAGGTAAAATTTGGCAAAAATATTTTGATAGGTAAAAATGTAAAAATTGGATCAAATTGCTCTATTGGACATAATACAATTATCGAAAAAAATGTTATTATAGGTGATAAATGTTCTATTGGTTCGAATGTAATTTTAAGAAATTCATTAATTGAAAATAACGTCCATATATTAGATCGATGTGTCATTGGAAAAAAAGGGTTTGGTTTTTTTCCAAATAAAAATTCAAACTTAAGATATCCTCAAATAGGAGTAGTAATTATAAGGGATAATGTTGAAATTGGATGTGGTGCTACAATAGATAGAGGATCTTTATCCAACACAATTATTGGAAAAAATACATTTTTAGATAATCAAATTCATATTGCACATAATGTAAAGATTGGTGAGAATTGTGTAATAGCTGGTCAGGTTGGTTTTGCAGGGAGCTCAACTGTAGGCGATAATGTTTTCATAGGTGGTCAAGCAGGAATATCAGGTCATATCAAAATTGGGAACAATGTTCAGATTGGTGGAGGAAGTGGTGTTATAAAAGATATCCCAGATAATACAAAAGTTATGGGTTATCCAGCAAAAAATATAAAACAGTTTTTAAAAGAAAATAAATGATACATAAAACAGCAATAATAGATTCAAAAGCTAAAATTGATAAAGATGTAAGCATTGGTGCTTATTCAATTATAGGACCAGATGTTCAAATAGGATCAAAAACAATAATTCAACCACATGTTAATATTATTGGAGATACTTTAATTGGAAAAAATAATAAGATTTACTCATTTGCATCAATAGGAAATGATCCACAGGATTTAAAATATAAAAATGAGAAAACAAAACTTGTTATTGGTAATAATAATAAAATAAGAGAATATGTAACTATCAATCCTGGTACTGTTGGTGGAGGTGGTTTAACCAAAGTTGGCAATAACTGTTTGTTTATGGTGCATTCACATATAGCTCATGACTGTACTATTGGTAACAATGTTATTTTAGCAAATAGTGTACCAATAGGTGGTCATGCAAATATCGATGATGATGTTATCATTGGTGGTAATTCAGCAGTTCAGCAATTTACAAGAGTTGGAAAACTTTCAATGATTGGTGGAATGTGTGGTGTTGTGAAAGATATTTTACCTTATAGTCTAGTATTTGGTAATAGAAGTGTCCTAAAGGGTGTAAATATGATTGGTTTAAGGAGAAAAAATATATCTAATAGTAGGATTAATAATGTAAAAAAGGCTTTTAGTATATTATTTCAAGATAATAATCATATGGAAAATATAAAAAAAATACCAAGTGATATGGTAGATGATGTGTTAATAAAAGACATACTTGAATTTTTAAATAGTAATAAAAAAAGACCAATTTGCACACCCAAAGAAAAAGATGAAAATAATTGACAATTTTTTAGATCAAAAAACATATATAGATTTAGTTAAAATTATTATGGAAGCAAGATTTCCATGGAATTTTGTAAATGGTAAAAGTGCAATTCGTGATGGGGATTTTCAATTTACACACCTTTTTGTTGATGATGGTGGAAAAATAACTTCTCCGTATTATAAAATATTATTTCCGCTATTAAAAAAATTAGATCCAGAAAAAATTTACAGGATTAAAGCAAACCTTACGACAAAAAAAGAGACTAACCACAAATCATTAATGCATATTGATACTAATCAAGAAAAAATAAAAACAGCGGTCTATTATTGTAATTCAAATAATGGTTCCACATTATTTCAGAATGGAAAAAGAATTGATAGTAAAGCTAATAGAATTGTAATATTTGATGGACACCAAAAACACTGTGGTGTTGATTGCACAGATGAAAATGTCAGAGTNGTTATAAATTTTAATTACTTTGAAAAAAAATGATTACATTAATTTTAGGAGATTCAAAGTTTCCAAATTTAATAATTAAAAGTTTGAAAAGAAAAAAGAAAGATTTTTTTATAATCGATCTTTCAAAAAAAAATATTTTCAGAAAAGAAAAAAATTCTTTTAGGTTTAGTATTGGAAAATTTGGATCAATGATTAAATTAATTAAAAACAAAAAATCTAAAAAGGTGCTTTTTGCAGGAAAAATTCATAAGCCAAACTTTTCTAAACTAAGGCTAGATTTAAAAGGCATTTTATACATGCCAAGTGTTATAAAAGCATCAAAGCAAGGAGATGCAGCAATAATAAAATCAATTATAAATATTTTAGAAAAGGAAAAGATTAAAGTTGTAAGATCTAATTTATTCAATACTGAATTAACATTGAAGAAGGGAAACTATACTCACTTAAAACCAATTAAAGATGATAAAAATTCAATACAAAAAGGGGTTAATTTTTTTAAAAAAGTAAATAAGCTTGATCATATTCAAGCGATTGTTGTAAAGAAAAATAAGATCATTGCCAAAGAAGATAGAAGGGGCACAAAAAAAATGTTATCAAAAATGAAAAAAAATTCTGATGCTATCTTGATAAAGTTTCCAAAAAAAAATCAAGATTTAAGAGTAGATTTACCAACTGTAGGGCTTCAAACACTTAAAGATTGTAAAAAATATGGATTAAAGGGAATAGTACTAAAATCAAAAAGAAATATTTTTTTAGACAAGAAACAGTGTATCAAATTTGCTAATAAAAACAGAATTTTTATTTCTATAATATGAAAAAAATATTTGTACTTACAGGAGAACCATCTGGAGACAAACTAGCATCTACTGCAATTTCTAAACTTCAAAAAAATTATAGTGATATAGAGTATTTATCTGTAGGTGGCTCAAATTTAAAAAAGATTGGCATTAGATCAATCTTCGAATTAAAAGAGATTACTTATCTTGGTTTTACGAGTGTTTTATTAAACATTTTTAAAATTAAAAAAAAAATTGACCAAACAGTAGATGAAATTTTAAAATTTAATCCAGAAATCTTATTTAGTGTGGATAGTCCAGATTTTACATTGAGAGTGGCTGAAAAAGTAAAAAAAAAGAATCCGAAAATTAAAACAATTCATTATGTAGCTCCACAAGTATGGATATGGCGAAAAAACAGGGTTAAAAAAATTAAAAAGTTTATCGATCATATTCTTTTATTATTTGATTTTGAAAAAAAATATTTTGATGAGGAAAAAATATACAATACTTTTGTTGGACATCCATTAATTGAAAATATCACTACTAGTAAAACTGATATTAATAATCTTCCAATTAAAGATAAAAAAATTATATCAGTTTTTCCAGGTAGTCGTAAGTCAGAAATAAATGTCCTACTACCAATATTAATTGATTTTATTATTTTAATGAACAAAAAAAAATTTGAATACAATTTTGTTTTTCATACTACAGATGANAACAAGANTTTTATTTTTGATTATGTTAAANATAAAAATTTAAAAAATATTGATGTAATNTCAGATGAAAACATTAAACGAGAAATATTATCTAATTCTGTTTTTGCTGTATGTAAATCTGGAACAGTATCTCTACAAGTTTGTAATTCTAATGTTCCATCAATAATAATTTATAAGTTAAGTTTTATAAACTTTATGATTTTTAAATTATTAGTAAATGTAAAATTTGCTAATATTATTAATATAATAAATAATAAAGAGGTAATTCCTGAATTATTACAAGGTGAATGTAATGCAAAAGAAATTTATAATTCAGTAATATACATGCTCAAAAACCCTGATATAGGAAAAAAACAACTTGAAGAATGTAATCTTACATTAAGAGGAATTAGATCTAAATCTTCATCATCTAGTGAAGTTGCTCTTATATTAAGAAATAGTCTTATGAGTTAGTCTCTTTTCTACCTCATCTTTACCTAGTGAAATGATTATATCATAAATTCCTGGTCCAAATTTTGATCCTGTTAAGGCTATTCTTAGTGGCTGACCAACACCTTTAAAATTTGTATTATTGGTTTTAATTAATTCTTTTACTATGGGTTCTAAATTTTCTCTTGTAAGTATTTCAACTTTTTTAATTTTACTATTAAATTCAGATATAATCACCTTTGCTTTATCATCAATTAATTTTAAGTCTTCTTTATCAAAATCTATTTCATCATTAACTATGTATTGACTATTATTATATATATCTTCAAGTGTTTTTGCTTTATTTTTTAGAAACGTTAATGATTTTTGAATTTTTTCTTTTTTTTCCTCTTTAATACTACTTTTAAAAATTTCACTATAATTAATAAGTTGATTGAATAAAGAATTTTCGTCAATATTTTTAATATAGTGTTCATTCATTGATAAAATTCTACTTAAATCTAATTTTGATGGGGATTTTCCAATACCTTCAAGATTAAAATATTTAATACTTTCATCCAAAGTGAAAATTTCCTTATCTTTATACGACCAACCCAATCTCAATAAATAATTTCTTAAGGCATCAGGTATAATACCGATTTTAGAGTAATCTTCTAAAGTTGATGCCTTATCTCTTTTTGATAATTTTTTTCCATCTATAGTATGTATTAATGGTATGTGAGCAAATGATGGTAGTTCCCATCCCATTGCCTCGTAGATTTGAATTTGTTTAAAAGTGTTTATTTTATGATCATCGCCTCTGATTATATGAGTCATTTTCATCTGATGATCGTCCACAGATACAGACAAATTATATGTTGGTGTTCCATCATTTCTTAAAATAACAAAATCTTCAATGCTGTTGTTTTCGATTTCAACATCACCTTGAACTAAATCTTTTAAAATAGTTGTTCCATTAATTTTACTTTTAAATCTTATTACTGGTTTTATATTTTTAGGTGCCTCGCTTTCACTTTTATCTCTCCATTTTCTGTCGTAAACATATGGAATTTTTTTCTGTTTAGCTCTTTTTTTTTGTTCCTCTATTTCGTCATTTGAACAAAAGCATTTATAAGCATTNCCTTTTTTTAAAAGTTCATTTGCAACATTTATATGATCCTTNATTTTCTGNGATTGAATATANTCTNGGCCATCATGATCAATACCTATCCANTTAAGNGATTTAATTATTTGATCTTTATATTCTTNTTTAGATCTTTCTTTATCNGTATCNTCAATCCTTAANTAAAAATCTCCATTTTGATTTTTTGAATANAACCAATTAAATAANGCAGTTCTCACTCCTCCTATATGNAGAGGNCCAGTAGGNGATGGAGCAAATCTAGTTGCTACTTTTTTCATTAAAATGGTTTAGACTATTTTTTTAGAAGTTTCTATATAAAGATACTAAAACACCNTGNACTTTTACTCTATCAGGGCCAAAAATTTTGGTCTCATAGTTTTTATTAGCACTTTCCAATGCTACTACTTTACCTTTTTTTCTAATCCTTTTAAGCATAGCTTCGTGTTCGTCAATTAAAGCCACCACTATTTTTCCATTATCAGCTGTATCGGTTCTTTTGATAATGACTGTGTCACCTTCATGAATACCAGCCTCAATCATTGAATCTCCTTGAACTTTAAGACCAAAATAATCTCCATTTTTTTCTAAGTTATTTGGTAATGGAATTCTAGAAACTTCATTTTGGATTGCCTCAACTGGTGTTCCAGCTGCTATTTTACCTAAAACTGGCACTTCAGCATCTTCGGATAAAGGCTTTTCTTCATCCAAACCTCCCTTGATGACACTTGGGGAAAAATTATTGTAAATATCATTTGCAGAAGCAGTCTCTGGTAATTTTATAACCTCTAAAGCTCTAGCTTTATGAGCAAGCCTTTTAATGAAACCTCTTTCCTCTAAGGCACTAATTAATCTATGAATTCCAGATTTTGATTTAAGATTTAGGGATTCCTTCATTTCTTCATAAGAAGGGGATACACCAGAGCTTCTCAACTTCTTGTTGATAAATAAAAGTAGGTTTTTTTGTTTTTTTGTTAGCATAAGAACAAATATCGTACAAAAATGTTCTATAAAAGTTCTTCATAATTAACAATAGTTAAAAAGTTATGAAAATACTGACTTTTTTGACTATAAAACGGAAAAAAT
>FUFK010043249.1_pt1 | contig 20315 bp, 11 predicted proteins | sample 1021851 | NCBI WGS metagenome assembly FUFK01 (sample SAMEA51879418, study PRJEB19060) | metagenome
ACGGTTGAGTTTCCATTCTCGCGGACAACAAGCGGAAACGTAAGTCTCCTTCCAGAAGTTCGTCTGAGATCATTATAAATAACCAATAAAGCTTATATAATTGCAATGGCATTAGTTACAGACAATTTTAGAATATACGCTGCAGAAAGCTTTAGAAATACCTTGCAAGCTGCTAATAAGGTGTATATGTTTGTGGGTAGAGCNAAAACTTGGGGTAGTACAGATGTACCACCNACAGGAGAACCTCTTGATAGTTTCGAGTATGCGAGAACCNCNTATGGTGACTCCGTTGCATTTAAGCGTGTTGANATATCCGATACTGCTCTNGTAATACCTAGAGTTGATTGGACAGATCCTACAAAAACAACTGGTGGNGTAGGACGTACATATTCTATGTACAAACCAGATTATGCACCNACAAANACTACTGCAAACGGTTCTTCTAGACTGTATGACAGTAACTTCTATGTTATGAACTCAGACTTCAACGTCTATAAGTGTCTTTATAATGGTGAAAGTCCTGAGTTCCCAAGAGGACGCCCTTCTTTGGTAGAACCAACAGGAACTTCAACAACNATNATTGAAACATCAGATAGTCCTGGCGTATATTCATANAGATGGAAGTATCTNTATACNATTGATGCNGATAACATTCTAAAGTTTGTTACTTCAGAGTTTATNCCTGTATTATCAAACTNNNTTGGTNANATCTGCTGCAAANNCAGGNTCANTTGACACNGTTGTTATTNACAATGCAGGAACTGGTTATAATAACGGACAATTTACTAATGTCCCTATTCGTGGTGATTATAATATTAACGGTGGAACAGAAGCACTTTGCACAGTCAATATTGTATCTGGTTCCATATCTTCTGTAACAATTACACAAGCGGGTTCTGGATATAGTTTTGCATCTATAGATGTGAGTCTTATCCCTAACGTTGGTAATGGATCTAANGCTGNACTTGACGTTGTTCTTCCNCCTAANGGTGGACATGGTTTTGANTCTGTAAGAGAATTNGGTGCATANAGATTGATGTTTGCTAGTAAGTTAGAAACNACTAGTGCNTTTATTGATTTTCCTAATGACTTGACTTACAGAAGAGTTGGTCTTGTATTAAATCCCACTGATTATAATACTACAACTGTTTGTAGTCAGAATACTAGATCTGCTGTAAAGGCATTGATATTCCCACAGTCAGGTGCAGGAACACCTAGTGGTACATTTNCACCAGGTGAAACTATCACCCAAGCAACNACAAATGCAAAGGGATTAGTTGTATCATACGATTCAACAACTAAAGTNTTAAAGTATTATCAAGATGAGACTGATGGTACAGTNAATGGAAACGTAATTCCTTTNTCTGGTAATAATCAGATTACTGGATCTGCAAATAACTATACTGCAACTCCAAATAATAGTTTTGGAACAGCATCAGTTCCACTAACACAGATAACTATTGGTGTATCTGTTTATGAATTAGGTTTATCATTTGTCGAAGGTTATGCCAACGAAGAAATTGAATTAAACTCAGGTGAAATTTTATACCTAGATAATAGGATCCCGATCACTCGTTCGGCAGACCAAAACGAAGAGCTCAAAGTAGTAATTGAATTCTAAATGGCACAGAATACGAACCTCAATATAGCTCCTTACTTCGATGACTTCGATAAAAGTAAAGGGTTTCTGAAAGTATTATTTAAACCTGGCTTCCCAGTGCAAGCTAGGGAACTTACTACGCTGCAAACTTTATTGCAAGATCAGATAGACACATTTGGTCAAGGTGTTTATAAGGAAGGTTCTATGGTTGTGCCAGGTGGCATTACTTTGAACAAAGACGTGTCATGTATATTGATTCAAAACAGTTATCTTAACTTAGACGTAGAAAATTATAGAACTGCTCTAGATGGTACAATCATCAAAGGATCTACCTCTGGTGTTCGTGCTCGTATATTATTCTCAATAAGTGCTGCTACATCTACAAGAAGTAATATTACATTCTATCTTAATTACTTACAAAAAGCAGACGATAATACAACTAGCACATTCTCTGCAGGAGAGACATTTACTTGCGAAAGCGATATAACTTATGCATCAACTACTATTGCAGCTGGTACACCAGTGGCACAGTTACTTAACTCTGCTGCTACATCCATAGGTTCTACTGCTAGTGTAGGTGCAGGAGTCTTCTTTACAAGAGGATATTTTGTAAATGTTTCAGAACAAACTATCATCTTAGATCAGTATGATACTAACCCATCATACAAGGTTGGTCTTAAGGTAGAGGAGAGAATCGTAACTGCTGATGAAGACGCAAGTTTATATGATAATGCTATAGGAAGCACAAACTTCTCAGCACCTGGTGCAGATAGGTTTAAGATCACACTAACATTAGTTAAAAAGTTACTAACATCACCAAACGCAGCAGANTTTATTGAGTTACTTAGAACTAATACTGGTAAGGTAGAAAAGAAAGTAGAACGTAGTGATCTAGGATTTATAAATGATATTCTAGCAACTAGAACAAAAGAAGAATCTGGCAATTACTATGTCAAGAAATTTAAGATAGATGCAAAAGAAAATCTAGATGATGGATTTAATGGTGGTGTATATGCATCAACAGATACGACATCTGGTGGTGTATCTCCTACAGAAGATAAATTATCATTACAATTATCTTCAGGTTGTGCATATGTTCAGGGTTATAGAACTGAAAGGTTGTCTACAACATATAAAGATGTAGAAAAACCAAGAACATTTGATACAGAGATGAACAAAACAGTTACCTCTGACTTTGGTAACTTTGTTCTTATGACAAATATGGTTGAAGCACCAGCTTTGTATTCTACAATGGAATTGAAAGTATCAGCTGGTGGTGAAACTGTTGGTAAAACAAGAGTAATTAACGTAGCATATGAGTCAGGACCTCTTGCTTCTAACTCTACTACTTCTGTGTATCGTGCAAATATTATTGATACTCAATTCTATACTAAGATAACAACAACAGGAAACGCAACTAATTCTCAAGGAGATTACGTTATAGGTGCTACTAGTGGTGCAACAGGATATCTTGCTGCAGCAGTGTCAAGCAGCACAACAACATATTTGTATAATACTAATGGAACATTTGTAGAAGGAGAGGTGTTGAAGAACACTGATGCAGCTGGTTCAACATATGCTACAATCGCTTCTGGTGGTGTTAGAACTTATGGATTTGGTGACATTAAACAATATGCATATAATTCTAATGGAACCTCTGATGCAGTATTAGATGTTAGAGTAGCATTACCTGGCTCAGGTCCTATTTTATCAGGTCACTCTGGAGGATCTGCAACTGTCACATCTACCTTGTCTAACTTTAAGTCTCAATTGAGAGTAGGAGACATAGTAGAGTTCTCAAATAATGGTGCATCACACAAAGCAACTGTTACTGCTGTAACTGATAATTTTAACTTTAATGTTACTCGTATTGGTTCTACTACACTTGCTAATGGTGCAATAATTGGTGATGTAATTAGAACTCGTCCAGAGTTAAAAGAAGGTACTAAGAAGCAACTTCTTACACCACTTGGATATTCTGCTGTAAAGAATACAAATAATAACAATACAATAAATCCATCAGGACGTTTTAGAACATCNGTTNNNGTNACAGGTATTAGTAGTACATCTGTATCAGTTACAGCAGGATCTGGTCTTCAGTGGGTAAATGCAACAGATAATGATAGCTTTATTGTAATCGTTACCAGTGGAACAGGTGATGGACAAATCATGTCTAATGGTAATGGATTTACAACCAGTAGTGTCAATGCGTCATCAGCATCACTTACATTCAGTTCAGCACCATCTTCTATTATTGCAATAGGAACTGTAACGAGTGCAGATAGATCTGGTAAGGCAAAAACCACAGAAAGAATGAAAGTCTTAGAGATTAATGATTCTCTAGGGTCATCAAATGGTTTGACTCAAGTAACTGGTGGATTTGGAACTAGAGTAGAAGATAGTTCTATATCTCTTGGTTGTGCTGACGTATTTAAAATAAAGGCAGTCTTTGAGTCTACAGATTCATCTAGTCCTCAAATACCATATTTTGAGTATACAAATTTATTAGGTTCTCTTGCAACAGATGAAGTAATACAAGGTGTTAGTTCTGGTTCAAGAGGAAGAATTGTTTCTACTACAGGTAACAGAATATATTATATTCCTGTTGAGGATGATGTATTTACAGATGGTGAGGACATGACTTCACCTAATGCTACATTTAAGATAGTATCTGGTGGTATAGTAAAAGGTGCTACAAATATTACTGATAATTTTGATCTTGATGATGGTCAGAGAGATCAATTCTACGATTATTCTAGAATCAATAGAAAAGCTGGAGTAGCAGCACCAACACACAAGTTACTCGTTATATTTGATAGATTCTTTACTTCTAATGGTACGAATCCATACACTGTTGATTCATATGCAGAACCAGATTACAAGATCATCCCATCTTATGAAGGAACTGATCTTAGAGATGTTATTGATTTTCGTCCTATAGTTCCACAGCAAATAACTGGTAGTGGAACTCAGTCATCTCCATTTACACTAACAACTACAAAATATTTTGATTTTGTAAACAGAGCATTTACAAATAATCAAGTTGGAATACCTGGNATTAGTGATACCACCACATTAAGTTTACAGTATTATCTACCTCGTGTTGATAAACTATTCCTTAGTAAAGAAAGTATATTCCAAATTGTAAAGGGTGCACCTAATACAAGACCACAACCTCCAGAGGATGTAGAAGACGCAATGCTTTTAGCAACCGTGTCATATGCTCCTTATGTGTTTGATGTAGATAAAGATGTCACTATTGAAGAGACAAACTTTAAAAGATATACATTCAGAGATATACAAGTATTAGAAGATAGAATTAAAACATTAGAATTCTATACACAATTATCATTACTTGAAAGTGATACTGCAAATATGGAAATCAGAGATACTAGTGGTCTCAGCAGATTTAAGAATGGTTTTATTGTAGATAACTTTGCAAGTCTCTCTACTGCCGATACATTACATCCTGATTATAGAGTATCAACTGACTTTGAAAGAGGACAACTACGTCCTGCTCATTATACTACACAGGTTCCTTTACAATACAGCACAAGTAGTACAAATGTACAACAGACAGATGATATCATAACACTTCCATACGCATCTACTGTATTAATTGACCAACCATATGCATCAGCTGTGGAAAACGTTAACCCATTTAACGTATTTACATACACTGGTGATGTTGAATTATATCCAGAGTCAGATAACTGGGTAGATACTAAATCACTCAATCCAATTCAAGGTCCTGTTACAGAAGGTAACTTCTTAACCACAGTCAGAGAGTATAATGCTGACCAAAATGGTTTCTCACCTATCCACTGGAACTCATGGAAGACAACATGGACAGGAACTGATATTAACAAACAAGTGGGAGCATGGCGTGATCCTGGCGGAAAGGGTAGAAGACAGGAACGTAGAACTATCAACACTACAACCACAACCACTACAAAACAATCAAGAACAGGTGTAAGGTATAGAGTTACTCCTGTTATTGAGCAACAGTCATTAGGTAGTAAAGTTGTATCAGTAGAGCATATTCAATTTATGCGTTCTAGGAACATTGAGTTTGTATGTCAAAAACTAAAACCAAGAACTAAATTCTTTGCATTCTTTGATGGTATTGCAATACCTAAAAAATTAATTACACCTAAGATAGTTGGTGTTGTTAAGGATCCAAGCACAGATTCGCAAACTAACAACATTCCATTCCAAATAGGGGAGACAGTCTATGTTAAAAAAGGAAACGGTAAATTTAGGTTTAAGGCAAGAATATCAGCTCCTAACGAGAATATTTCAATTAACCCTCTTGATGGCACTGACATAAGTACAACAACTGACTATACCTCAAACTTAACATTCATCAATATTGATACAAAGTCACTTGCAGATCAAGTCAAAGGTAATTACTATGGTTCTCCTAAACTTAATGATTACTTAGTCGGAGAGACAAGTGGTGCAGTTGCAAAAGTTTCTAGTAAGGATTTAATTACAGATAAGAAAGGTAATCTTAGAGGTTCGTTCTTTATTGACGATCCAAGTAAATCTGGCAATCTTACATTTAAAACTGGAACAAAATTATTCAGACTTAGTGATGATAGCACTGATAGTAAAGTTGTTGGAGTATCAGACTCTAGCGGTGAGGCAGAATTTACTGCATCAGGTATTTTACAGACAACACAAGAGACAATTATCTCTGTTAGAAATGCTAAGATTACATCTGAAGCACAATTTGATGCTAGAACCCTAGTAAATGTTACAGAAACTGAGAGTGAAGAGACTAGATGGGTTGACCCACTAGCACAAACATTCTTGGTAGAAGACTCTAGTTTAGAGGGTGGAGTATTCTTAACTAAGATTGATATATTCTTCTTTACTAAAGATGAAGAGATCCCTGTTGCATTGGATATCAGAACTGTAGTAAATGGTAACCCAACACAAACAGTGTTACCTTTCTCTAAAGTTGTTAAACAAGCAGAAGACGTATTTACATCTACAGATGCCTCTAAACCAACTACATTTACATTTAAAGCACCTGTATTCATACCATACAGAACAGAGCATGCTATGGTATTGACATCTGACTCAAACCAGTATAAGGTATTCATCTCATTACTAGGTAATGACGCTATTGACGCTGCTCATATTGGAGAGAAGATATCTGAACAACCATATATCGGTGTCTTATTCAAGTCTCAAAATGCGTCTACTTGGACTCCTTCTCAGTATGAAGACTTGATGTTCAAGATTTACAGAGCAGAGTTTACATTACCAACTACAGCGTCACCTTCTAAACTTATCCTAGAAAATGGTGAGTTGGGTGAAAGTAATGGTGGTTCATTGAACTTGGGAACAAACTCCCTTAAAACAACTGCGGGTAGTGATCTAATTAGAATATTCCATAGTAATCATGGAATGCAATCAACACTCAATTACTTAAAACTTAGTGGTGTTATATCAGAGGTTGCAAATAGTCAACTTGCATCTGGATTAAGTTCTACAGACACTAGTTGCGAAATTGCAGAAAATAATGGATTCCATACTACCATAGGTGGTTCTGCTGTAAGTTCATCAAATCCTGGTTTTATTAGAATTCTTGGTGCTGCTGAAGATGGTAGCGAGGATGAGATTATCGCATACTCTGGATTGAGTGGAACTAATAACAAACAAGTTAACTTCATTACTAACGGTAGAAATCATACTGGAACATCTGGATCATCAACTGGAAAGACACATGCGTCTGGTGCAGTAGTAGAATGTTATAACTTTGATGGCATACCTCTTACTAAAATCAATAAGACACATAGTAGCGGTGTTCAGTCAATTAACAGTCCACATAGTTATAATCTACAAATTTCTGGAGTCAATGCGGGATCTGGTATACAAGGTGGTGGTGGAAATATAGTTGCATCTCAAAACGTTTCATGGGATGTTCTTACACCACAGATCCAAAGTCAATTAGAACCTAGAACTAGCATGGTTGCTAGAGTTCAAGGAACAAGTGGTACATCTTGCGGACCTTTCCCATCAGGATCTGCTGCTGAGACATCCTTTATAAAAGACAGTGATTTCCAAGACGTAACTGTTGGAGAAGAAAATTACTTCCCTGCTACTAAGATAGTTGCAAATCAGATTAATGAAATTAATAGAATGAATAGTGTCAAGTCACTTACTCTTGAATTAAATCTTGATTCTGAGGTATCACACCTATCACCTGTTGTTGACTTAACTAGATGTGACATGATCACAACTGGAAATATAATCAACAATGTAGAACCTACATCTGGTATTGGAACAGAGTGTGCAGGAAACTACATTACAAAAGTTGCAAGACTAGAAAAGAGTGCTACTGGACTTAAAGTTATGCTTTCTGCAAACACTTGGACAGATTCTAAGATTGTAGTAATGTTCAAACTAATTCCTGTGGGTTATGTAGATAGTCTAGATGAGTTACCATTCCAGTTCTTCAATACTACAGGAAAACCAGACAGCGGTGAATTAATTCCACAAAACGATCTAGTTACATTTACAGATTATGAGTATACTGTGGAAGATGTAGATGAGTTTGATGGATTCCAAATCAAGGTAAGTTTACTAAATCACAATCAACCATATATACCAAGAGTCAAAGACTTAAGAGGAATCGCACTAGCATAATGGAAGAGATTGAACTAATCCCTGTTGAGGGTCACACCACCCTTGGCAGGGATCCTGTGTCTAACGCAATACTCAACACAGATTCTACACAATACGATGCTTATATAAAAGCAAGAGAAAATGCAAGGAAAAAGGATCGTACTTTACAAAATTTAAAAGACGAAGTAGAAGAGTTGAAGAGACTTGTGAATGATTTAATGGATAAATAAAGTTAAGCTAAATAATATAGGAAAACTTTTGTCTAATGGCTTCTGCTATATCAAATTTATTAATCTATCAAGGTTCTGACTTCATTACTGATTTTACAATCGAGAATGATAATGGCACCTTATTTGATTTGACTGGGTATACGGTTGCATGCAAGATAAAGAAACACTATACGAGTAGCACGTCTACTACAGTGACTGGAGCAATTCTTTCTCCTGCCACTTCTGGACAAATACAATTATCTCTAGGTAACGCAGTCACTACTGCAATGAAAGCAGGGAGATACGTATATGATGTCGTTATAACTTCAACAACTGGTCAAAAAACTAGGGTGTTGGAAGGATCTGTAAGCGTTCTTGAGGGGGTAACACTTTAAATGGCAAGATTAAGATTTGGGGATCAATCAGTCCCAAAAGTAACTAGAGTCGCAGCTGGTGGCGGTGGCGGTTCACTTGGAGGTATGTCTGATGTTGACTTAACAGACTCATCCCAAGGAGGATTAGCAAACGGTTCAGTGCTAGTATATGATGCAACAAACACAAAGTTCGTTGCCACAAACGTATTAAATAACATAACAGTAAATGGGGGTAGCTTCTAATGGCATCCAATATTCTAATTAAAAGGAGTACTGGTTCAACCGCACCTGGTAGTATTACTTTCGGTGAATTAGCCGTTACGACAGGAGCAAACGGAACTCAAGGAAACGCAGGAGATAGACTATTTGTTGGAGACAACAATGGTGCTGCACAGATTGTAGGTGGTAGATACTTTATGGACATGTTGGATCATGTTCATGGGACAGTTACAGCAAGTTCTGCTGCTATTGTAGACAGTAATTCAAAGGTTGACCAGTGGTTAGTAGATGACATTTCCCTCAATTCAAACATCATTACTACTTCTACTACTGATGCTGACTTAGTTCTTGCTGCAAATGGCACTGGTAAGATCGTTATACAAGATGGTCAAGAGTTAGAATTTGGTACTACAGGTGACGTAGAATTTTCATATAATGATTCAGACTCAGTTTTGGACATCAAGCGAGTAACAGGAACCCCCGACTTGCGTATCGCTGACGATATGAAACTAATCTTTGGTACCAACAAAGATGCTTCTATCACATATGATGAGACAACAAATGACAAACTACTCATAGATGGTGCAGATATTAAGATTGGAACTACATCAACTTCTCAAGTAAACTTTGCAAATAGCACAGATGCATCAAATGTATCTACTGCTAGTGTTACGTTTGATGGTGGTATTGGTGTTGCCAAGACAGCATATATCAAAGACTTGAATGTAGATGACAATGCCACTCTTGGAACAGCAGCTGGAGATTCTTTAACAGTTAATTCAACAACTACATTCCAAAATAACGTTACTTTTAATGGTCAAACAAATATCTCTGGTAGCACACAGCAGACTGGTGATATTCAGATTGATAACCTTAAGTTAGATGGTAATACACTATCTACTATCAACTCTGTTCAAGAATTGATAATTGACCCCGACCCTTCAACTGATGCGGGTGGTCTTGTTGTTATCAAAGGTGACCTACAGATTGATGGAACCACAACTACAGTGAACTCTGCTTCAATGTCAGTTAACGATCCTACAATCGAATTAGGTGATCCTACAACTCCTGTTACACTAACTGCAGCAGCAAACGGATCACAGGCAGACGTTGTTGTAGACGCTGTAGATCAACTACAAGTTGGTGACTCAGTTACTTCATCAGTAACTGGTATTCCTAATGGCACAACTATTTCTGCTATTAATACAGGAACTAAGACAGTTACTTTGAGTGCTAGTCTTACTCAAACAATGCCAGTTGGTTCTGTTCTTGTTACAGTAAGTGGTGCTGATGATGCGTTAGATCGTGGTGTAAAGATTCACTACAACTCTGGTGGAACTAACAAGTTTGGTTTCTTCGGTTATGACCGCACAGGTGGTGCTGATGGAGCTGGTGCATGGACATTCATTGAGGAAGCAACAGATACAAACACTGTATTTGGTGTTACACAACGTGGTACAGTTGTTCTAGGTGATCTAGAACTTGATACCGACCTTGAGGTTCAGTTCGGTGGAACTGGAGCAAGCACATTTACCACAAATGGTATCGTTTATGGTAATGCAGCGGGTGCTTTACAAGTAACTGCAGCTGCGAATGTGGGAAGTCCTGGTTCTGGAGACGATGTTACAACATCTTTCCAAGTCCTTACCGTTACTGCTGCGGGTGTGCCTGTATGGACAAGCACAATCGACGGTGGAACTTTTTGAAAATTTTTATTAACTTATGAATGTACAAATTGTTATTTCAACATTACAGAAAAAAATTTCTGATTTGACGCTGACAAATGTAATGCTAGAGGCACAAATTGCCGATTTACAAAGTCAGTTAAATAGTATGAAAGAAACCCAACCAATTGAGAATCCTTTAGATGGCAGCGGAACCAACGAGAATAAAACTAAAGAGATCGACGACAGCAGCAGTAGTCCCGACGACTTCTAATCTCCTAGACGGAGAAGTTGCGGTAAACGTTGCAGATCGAAAGATCTACGTAAGAAATGGGCAGACTATTGTAGAAGTCGCTAACCAGAGACCTGCTGTAGGTACAGTTACGACTGACATGCTCGCTACGGACGTGACGAACGGTCCTGGCGAAACTTTTTATGTTGCTAAAAATGGTTCTGATGCAACTACATTAACAAACGGAGGAGCAAACGGACTACATCCAGATACTCCATTCCTCACAGTTGCTAAAGCTTTACAAACAGCTACCTCTGGAGATACGATTAATATTGGTGCAGGAACTTTCCAAGAAACATTTCCTCTTACAGTTCCTGATGGCGTAACAGTTAAGGGTGCAAATTTAAGATCTACACAAATCTATCCCACTTCTGGAACAAATGATCTCAACGCATTTGTTTTAAATGGTGATGTTCATATTTCGGACTTAACAGTCAAAGATTTTTTCTACAATAGTGGCAACGATACAGGATATGGTTTCGTTTGTGCTAGTTCATTAGACTCAGATAGAAGTCCATATCTAGAAAGAGTAACAGTTCTGACAAAAGGTAGTGTCACATCTGGCACAGATCCTTATGGATTTGCTCAAGGCAATGCGGGTAGAGGTGCAAAATTAGATGGAGCACTATTTGCAGCATCTGGTTTAGAAGCTGCCATTCTNTTCAACGAAGTTACATTTATTGTACCTAACTCAGTTGGTCTTTTAATAACTAACGGTGTTCGTGTTGAGTGGTTAAACTCATTCATATATTTTGCAGCTGAAGGTATAAAGGGTGTTCAAGGATCAACAGGTCGTTCTGGTTCTGGTCAAACAAGATTAAAATTATCTGGTGTATCAGGAACATTCTCTAGTTCAGAAATAATTTATCAATTAGAAGACAGTTTCAAGTCTGGTACATATTCTAGAACTGGAACTACAGTTACAATAACTAGAAACGCACACGGTTTATCCAATGGTGATGTAGTATACGCTGACTTTATAAGTGGTGGTGCTACAGATAATTACTATACGATTGCAAACGTAGCAACTAATACATTTGAACTAACGGACTCAGCATCTGGTTCTATAGCATCTGGTAACGTTACTTACAAAAAAGCAGATGCATATGGAACCATCACAACTAATGATGGAACATACCTTATTAATCAATGGTAAGGGAACGTAGGAGAATTTACAACTGGTGTCCCTATAGCAAAAACTGGAGTTGTTACTGGTGGAGACGCAAAGTTAGATACAGCACAAAAGAAATTTGGCACAGCATCATTAGAATTAGACGGAACAGCTGATAATTTAACATATCCAACAACAACTGACTTTGGATTTGGAACTACAAACTGGGCAGCAGAGTGTTTTATTAGACCATCCTCAGTTACTGGCACACAATACATATTTGATTTTAGAAACGCATCTGCTACAGATACAGCACCCACTGTGTATTTGGATGGCACTGCATTGCATTTTGGCGTAGGTAATACATCTCAGGCAACAGGTGGCACACTAGCAACTGGTACATGGTACCATATTGCTGTTGCTAGAAGTGGTGGTAGCACAAAATTATTCCTTAATGGAACTCAAGTAGGTTCTACTTATACAGACACTAACAACTATGGAACAACTAAACCATTAGCAATAGGTTCAGACTACAACTCTGCTGCAAATGCTTTTGCAGGACATATAGATGAAGTTCGTGTATCTAAGGCATCTGCAAGATACAGTGCTAACTTTACATCAACAACCACTGCTTTTGGAAATGATTTAAACACAGTTCTTCTTATTCACTTTGATGGAACTGATGGGTCTACAACTATTACAGATAGTAGTGGAGGAGTAAAAGATATTCGTTCTAGCGGTGGTGATTCTGCTACATCTATTCTAACTGCAGATTATGCACAGTTTGGTGCTGAGTTACGTGGTATCTCATCTGCGAACATCTATGGAACTAAAGGTGCTATTGCTGATGGTGCGGGTGTTAAGATACTTTTAACAGCACATAACTTTGCATATGTTGGTTCTGGTGCTGACTTTACTAATGATCCATCTCTTGCAGTCCCTGCTAACGAAGTTACAGAAACTAACGGTGGTAAGATATTCTATTCTGCCACAAACCAGAATGGTGATTTTAGAGTTGGTGATGCTTTTGTAGTTGATCAAGCAACAGGTAACGTACAGTTCCAATCTACTAGCACATCACAAGAAGCAGCAAACATCACATTGAGTGATGCTACTGGAACAACAAAAATATTCCCTGCATTTGTTGAAACTGGTAACTTAAGATTATCTGGAAATACAATTAGTTCAACATCTGGTAGTGTTATAATTGACCCTTCTGCAAATGAAGATATTACATTAAATGCAGAAACCATCGCTACAGAGCAGTTATATCTCAGAACAGATAAAAAAGTTGGAATTCAAGATCTAAATGCAGGAGCTGGTGCATTCAATATTGCATCTGAACAACAAGGTGGATGGTCTACTTACGGATTGTTTAGTAATAAGAATCTTAGCGTATTCAATGTAGGTATCTCTACTGTAACTATTGCTGCAGAGGGAGATTCATATGCAGCGAACACATATACTCTAACTGGTGTATCTAATCCAACGATAAATGCAACAGCTACTGCAGTTCTAGAAGCTACTGGTGGAGTTAAAACTATAACCCTAACAAATCCTGGCTCTGGATATACTACAAACCCTACTGTAACTTTTTCTGGATCTCCAACTACAGCAGCATCAGCACAAGTAAATCTTGCAACTTATGGAACTGTTAAGTCTGTCACAGTNGATGCGGGTGGTTCTGGATACACATCTCCAACAATTACTTTTGGCGATCCACCTGATATTTTCTTTGCTGCTGATACCGCTGTATCTAGTGCTAATGATACAATTACATTTAGCACTGGTGTTATTTTTGAAAATGATGATACCGTAGTTTATAGTAATCAAGGTTTCTCAGAAAATCTTGGACTAGTAGATGGCACAACCTACTACGTTATCAACGTAAATACATCAGCAAATACTTTACAACTTTCTAGTTCTCAGGGTGGATCTGCAATTGGTCTTACAGCTGGCACTCAAACTCAACAACATTCTATAAGAGGAACCACTGCTACAGGAACAGTTCAAGAGAGTGGTGGAGTTATTACTGGAGTTACTATCACCGATCCTGGCGTAAAATATGCTCAATCAACTTCTGCAACTATTACTGGAGGATCAGGATCTGGAGTAACAATCATCACTTTAGTTGGTAGAAAAATTCAAGAAATTATAGCTTCTGATGCAGGATCAGGATACGCTAGTGCTCCGACTGTAACTATTTCTGGAGATGGTACGGGTGCAACAGCTACATCTGCTCTTGGATATGGAGTTGCAAGTGTAACTATCAATAATGCGGGTGAAGGATATTCAATTACTCCAACTGTTAACGTAAGTGGAGGATCTCCAACAACTCCAGCTAACTTTACCGCTGTCTTTGGTAAGAAGTCTGGAGTCATAGAATCTCTTACTATTGATGATCCTGGCACATTATATTCTACTGCACCAACTTTAGAGATAGTTGGTGGTGCGGGTGCAGATGCAAATATTTCTGTAGAGGTTCTCCCATTTGCAGGAACTATTTCTAACAATGGAAGTGGATATGCTGCGGGTGTATATAACAATATTCCTTTCACTGGAGGATCGCCTGGTTCTGCTGCTACTGCAACCTTTACCGTTCCTGGTCTTGGAGGAACAGTTACTAATGGAGGATCTGGATATACTCAAGGAACTCATACTCCAGTTTCAGTTCGCAATACTGTAGGAACAACATACGTAGTAACTGTAGTCAATAGAGAGCAATTAACATATAGTTCCTTAGCTGGTGGAACTTTTGCTGCAAGTGATACTATTACAGGAGGCACTAGTGGAGCAAGTGGAACTGTAGTTTTTGCAGGAACAAATGCAAACGGAGAAGACGTTGTAAGATTTACAACCGTCAGTGGAACTTTCCAAAATTCAGAAACAATTTCTAATGGAACTGCTACTGCAACAGTAGACTCAGTAGGAAACGTAAATGTATATGCAATTGGTGGATCAGAAAGTCCAGTAATTAGTTTGGCAAGTCACAATACATATCGTTTTGATATGAGTGACTCTAGTAATACTGGTCACCCATTCCGTTTACAAAATTTTGGATCTGGTCAGTTTGTAGTAAATGAAGATGGATCACCAGGATCTACTGGAGCATTTGTAGAAGTTATCGCAAAAGATACTGCTACTCCATCAACAAGCACTGTATCATACTATTGTACTGCTCATGGTGGAACCATGGGTAACTATGTTACTGTTACTAACGGATCTGGTTCACCTGGCGTATATGGTGATGGTTTAACTGGAACTGTAGTTGTAAACTCAAGTGGTGTCGTAACTGGATTTACACTTGTAAATCAAGGATCTGGATATAAGATTAATGATACTTTCGGATTGCCTGGAAGTAGCACTGCAGGGTCAGGAACTTCATTTGAATTTACAATAAATTCTCTTAATACTGGAATCTCTTCAGTAACAAATATCTCCCCTAACGGAGGTCCTTACACAACTTCTGATGTATTATCTGTAGCTCCAACTTTTGATGGAGTTGGTTCTGGTAGTGGTTTTGCATTTACATTATCAAAAGCTGGATTTGTAAATTCAGTAACTGTAAATGATGGTGGATATGGATTCTCTTCTGGAGATGTTATTAAGTTTCTGAATGCACCNACNACCACTGGNACTGNNTTTANTCTTACNGTNAANGCTACNGTTGATAGTATTCCTATNGAAGTTCGATATGATGGTGGAATAACTTCTAACAAATGGAATATTGATAAAGATGGAAATGGAACTATTGGTGTCACTGGAAGTGCTTTAACCCTTCGTTCTGTAACCACCGATGGAATTACAAATGGTGGACAGATAGAGACTGCAACTCTTGCTGCTACTACTAGTGCACAAATCAAGGATCTAACAGCTAGTGGAACCAATTCAATTGCAGATGCAACTATAAAACTTGGAAATGGAACAGCAGCTCTTCCATCCCTTGCTCTTGAAAACTCAACCTCAACTGGACTTTATAGAGCAGCTGCAGATGATATAGGATTAAGTATTTACGGAACTCAACGTGGAAGTATAAGTGCAACTGGATTTGATATTTCTACAGATTTTGTAGTTGATCAAAATCTTGCAGAATCCGTCCCATATTTTAAAGTAGATGCTGCAAATGAGACAGTAACTATTGGTGCTGCTGATAAACAAATCCAAATTGGTAATAGTGGAAATATATCATCATTTGGTACAGATACTGATATAGATATTTCTATCAGTCCTAAAGGAACTGGTAATTTAATTCTAACTGGTGGCACAGATCAGGACTTTTCTATCACCGATGGTTCTGCTGAGACATTCAGAGTAGATACTGATAGTGGAGATACTACAATCAATGGAAAATTAGATGTATCAAAATTATCAATTAGTCAAAATATTGTATCTAACAATAGTTCTGTAGCACTTAGATCCTTTGGTGAGGTTACTGCACTAACAGTTACAGGAACTGGATCTGGATACACTGATGGAACATATACACAAACTGCAACCACAGGTGGAAGTGGAACTGGATTAACAGTTACAGTCACCGTTGCTTCTGGAACATTCTCTGCAGTTACTGTAGTTGATAAGGGTCAGAACTATAAGATTGGAGACACCATCACAATCACTGCAGCTGGCGGTGGAACTGGTTTAACAGTTACTGTATCAAATATTGATGGTCAAGGTATTGTATTAAAACCATCTTCGGGAAAGGATATTTTATGTGACACTACTGGATCGTTTATAATTCCATCTGGAACTACAAACCAACGTCCTAATGCGTTAGATCGTGTTACAGGTGCTATAAGATTTAACTCTTCACAGTTACAGTTTGAAGGTTTCAATGGAAATGATTTTGTATCTCTTGGTGGTGTACGTGACGTTGACCAAGATACTTACGTATTAACAGAGTCATCACCAGGTGCTGACGAAGATACATTTGAATTCTATAATCAAGGTGTTAACTCATTATCAATTAATAAAGATAAAATTACATTAAGAACTGCTAAAACATTTGACGTTGCAGGAACCGCAACATTTAATGGAACTGCAGCGGGTAATCCACTTTCAGTTACTTTCTCCTCAGCAAATATCTTTAAAGTTAGATCTAAAAAAGATATTGAGATTGATGGTGGTTTTAGACTTAGAGGAGTTCCAGTCCAAGGTGCTGTTGATACAATTGGAACAGTAACATCTGTTGCGGGTAATTATGGAACATCACAAACATATACTGCAGTAGCGTCTTCTGGTCAGTTTGAAGGTATTGGTGCTACATTTACAGTAACCAGTGATGGTAGTGGTAATATTGCTTCAGTGGTTAAAGTTGCGGGTGGTTCTAATTATGAGCAACTAGAAGTTATTACAATAGCTGGTGATGTAATTGGAGGAGCAACTCCTGCACACGATATATCATTCCCAGTTACTGCAATCACCAACACAGTTGCTGCTAGATCAAGACTTGATGTTTTATCACAAGATTATGTAACTCAATTAGATAGTAAGGAATTTGTATCTTTAGATGCCAATGCTTCTCAGGCAGCATGGAAAATTAATAGAGGTTGGAATGCGGGAACAACATCATACTTAACAGTATTTGATTCTACTGCGACATTCATGGAGTTAGATGACTGTCGTGTAGAGGGTGGAGAACTAGCATCATTCCCATCAACTGCAACTATTATTCAGTTTGATAAAACTGCATATAAAGGAGCAAAGACATTAATAACTATTGAGAGTGATGATAATAAAGTTCATATGCTTGAGGTCACATCTGTATGTGCATCTAACGGAACTACTGCACATGCTACAGTAACTAACTCAATAACTTCTGACAACAATTTGATGGATGCTACCATTAGTGTTGTTGGTAATAATGTGAACATTTCACTGAACAAATCTAGTGCTGCTACATCATCATCAAACTTCACTGGTAGATTCACAACTACCAAAGTTAAAGCATAAATAACCTCTAGGTAATCTAAGACAATGCCCGTAAAGAATTTTTCATCGACAGGAGGATACGCAGTAGACGCTACTGAGGTATTGAACACTTCTAGAGCTTTGAAAAATATATCTGCTATGCACATGGTGAGTGATCACTTTACTGATGCAAACAAAGATATCTTTATTCTTAAAAGGCAAACAGACGCTTCAAACAATACACAGCAATTATCATTAGATGGTAATACACCTATTGCTACAAACACACCTCCTCTAGCAAACGGTTCAGTTGCTTTTGCTAGTGCAACTATTTTTGGACAAGAGGCATCTAACAATACATATGTGTATGCAGCTAAGTTTGATTTAGTGATTACTACAACAGCTGGAGGAATTCCAACAGTTGCTTCTGATAGGAAGATAATTGTTAGAAACAATCCACCTGGTCAAGAAACTTGGAACGTTGTTCCTGCAGCAATACAAATTTCTGCAGCACCATACCTTACTTTTCAAGTATCAAGTGTGACATCCTCATCTACTGTAAAGTGGATAGGTAATTTAGAATTAACCGTTGTTACATAATCTTCTAGGAACGAAATGAGTTTTCAGATCAATACCGATCAACAGAGAATTGAAGCCTCTGGATCAAAAGCTACAGGAAATTGGGTAAATGCCACATACAGTAGAACAGCAGCTGGTGTAGGTAATATAGTTTCTGTTGCACATGGTATTATAGGATCAGATAAATTATACATTGACTTCACAAGTGGTGGTGAAGTGGATGGAGAGTTTACAGTAACTAGAGTAGATGATGATAATTTAAGTTTTACAGGTTCAGCAAATAGTGTAATTACAGCGGGTGCAACTTTAGCATATAAGAAAGTTCGCTCATTAAGTATTCAAGGAGATGAGTCACTAGAAATTTCAGTAGGAACTGGTGCTCTAGAGAAAGACGCAATATACATTGACAAAAACGCACAGGAAAATGTTCGTATTGGTATCAATACTAACGATCCTCAGTTTGAGCTAGACGTTGAGGGACAGATCAGAACAACTCGTTCTATCATTTCTGATACTGCACAGGTTACAAACCTTGATATTAGCACCATCATTAACCCTGCGTTGAATCTTCGTGCTCCAAATTTAGTTAACTTTGAAGATACAGACGTAACAAGTCCTACTTTTGGAACAACATTCTTCCCAACTGCTGACACACCTCCACTAACTGATCAGTCAAGAAGAATTGCTACTACTGATTTCGTATACAAAGTTGCTACTAATGACACTGGTGGTCGTGTATACGTATCGCAAACTATTGGTAGTGATCTAAACGATGGTCGTTCAGCTGCAAGACCAGTACAAACAATTAAGAAGGCAGCACAGATTGCTTACGGTTTACAGAAAGCAACTCCAGATCCAACTGATGAATACATTACCATCATTGTATCTGGTGGTGAGTATCTAGAAGATAACCCAATATCACTACCTAGAAACTGTTCACTTGTTGGTGACAACTTAAGAAGAGTTATTGTTAGACCTTTAAACCAAGATCGTCACATGATCAAGGCGTCTAACGAAACATATATTTTTGGTGTTGTATTCAGAGACGCATTACAGAATGCATCAGACCCACAAAGCACAGTAATTCATACTTGGAAATTTGCTTTTGTATTTGACGATAAACAAAGATTATACTACGAACCAGAAGTAGAACAAATTCCTGCTATACCTGGCGATAAATTCCGTGGTGAAAATATATTTAAAATTACGTTTAATAACCATACAGGTAACAATACAACTCTTCAAGTTGGTTATTTTGTACAAGGTGGATCATCAGGAACACTTGGTACAATTCAATCTGTTAACTTTACAGGTCCTACCGCATCACCGTATGCTACAGGTGATGTAACTATCCTAATTACATCAGGTATTAATGATGTATTCCAAGACGCTGAGAAAGTGTTCTATGACGCTGTAGCAGCAAATATTGTAACTGATCTTAATAACAATCCCTCAGATAGATTTGACGTTGTTGATGCTGAGTCATTGAGACCAGAACTAGAAACAATATCTAACCAAATTTATCAGCATACTGTTGATACAGAAAGAGAAACAGTATCATTCTCTGGTGACTCTACAAAAGTTGATACTACAACTGATAGAATTACTATTACCGCACACGGTCTTGTGACTGGTGATAATGTTGTATACAGTAAAGATGAAAATACAAATCCATTGCCAGGTCTTATTGATGGCACACGTTATTGGGTAAGAAAGGTAGA
>FUFK010037650.1_pt1 | contig 20309 bp, 20 predicted proteins | sample 1021851 | NCBI WGS metagenome assembly FUFK01 (sample SAMEA51879418, study PRJEB19060) | metagenome
GTTATTTTGGTTTCAAACGATAATGGAACTACATGGTCACTAAAATCAACGGATTATGTTTTTGAAGATTTAACTTATGGAAATGGAAAATTTATTGGTGTCCAGTTCAAACAAAGCGAATCAGGTTACGGTTGGACCTATGAAAGAATATATTCATCAACAGATGGAGAAAATTGGACTTTAGTCCACGATCCAAATTATTAATGATAAAGAGGTGCTTTGAAAAAACTACATAACATTTTATTGATTTTAATTGGAACTAGTTTGATTTTCGGATGCGCCAGTATTCAGGAAGCCGAGTCACTTTACAATAAGGGTGACAAGGAAGCAGCGTTGAACATGGCCATTTCACTTCTGGAAAAAGATGATCCTGGGATTCGTTTGCGTGCCGTGAGATTGATAGGCAAGGTGGGTGGCGAGAAGGCCGGTTCTGCTTTGAGGATGAGGATTAGAGATGCCGATTCCAAGGTACAGAAGGAGGTCATCAAGAACCTAGGGAAAATTCAATACGAACCGGCGATGGAAGATCTGGTNGNTCTNGTGNCNGAATCNGATGANNGTTTGNCTCGTGTNATNGGNGGTGCATTTGCNAATTANGGTGAACCTGGNATTGATATGCTGGTTGAAAGNTATGAAGACCCGNGTGAACAATCGAACCGCAGGGCCTTTAAACAAACCTTAATTATGGTAGGACCGAACGTTGCTCCATCCATTATCAAAAATTTAAGGGGAAAATCATTTTTCGAGAATCGTGACAGTTTCGATATCCTGCAAAGGGTTAAGAATCCAAAGACTGCCAGATTNATGATTCCTTATCTCAAGGATGAAGAGGTGGCGGAACAGGTCATTGAGGCTATCGTGAAACTTGGTTCCAGTGCGGTCAATGCCACCATCGACGCCNTGAACNCAATGGACAGCAAAAATGAAGACATACGGGTGCGNGANGGNTTGATTAAGATTTTGGGTGAACTCAAGGACCCCCGTGCTGTTGAAAGCCTCGAGGGACTCAGTCAGCATTCAAGCGAAAGAATCCGTGACGCTGTCGATCACGCACTGTTCAAGATCAGAGGCTTCTAGCTCGGNACCGNTTCAGNNGATTCANGATCNATCATGANTCGAACAANCTCCGAAGATAATTTTTAGGATCCTGGAAAAAGCGTTTCATCAGTCTTACGTGNTCNACGTCTTCCCATTCAAGCTGGCGGATCGGGTTTTGATCGAGGCTGAGGATCTGGGCTCCCGGGAAAGCCATCAGCATCGGAGAGTGAGTGGCAATCAGGAACTGGCAGCCTTCCTCGATTTGCTGGTGAAGGAAGACCATCAGTGTCATCTGATGGATCGGTGAAAGCGGGGTTTCCGGTTCATCGAGCAGGTAGAGTCCCTTGGGATGGATCCGTTCCTTGAGGAAGAGCAGGAAGGATTCTCCATGGGAACGGCCGTCCGGATTCTCTCCATATTTTTGCTCAAGGCTTTTCGCCTGTCCCTGGACGACTCCTTTTGCCAGTTGAAGTCCATATTCTCCTTTGATTTCTGCTTCGAATTCCCCTTCCATTGCTGAAAATTCTTCAAGCATTCCCTGGATCTTACGGGTGAAGCCAAAAGAATCCTCAGCCCTGAAGAAGAGTTTGATCCTGGGGTTGGTGTTTCTGGTGAATTTCAAGTGACGGGCAAGCTGCCTTTGGGCTTCCAGGGATGGATCCTGGCTGACATCGGCGCTTCCGATGGCNGGCGTCTGCATNCCGCAGGCTATTGCTTCCAGGAGCGTGGATTTCCCGCAGCCGTTTTCACCGACAAAGAAGGTCAAAGGGTGTGTGAAATCCAAACTTTCCAGGGTTCGGATACAGGGAATGTCGAAGGGAAACCCNGNAGGGNNTTCNTCTTTGTCNAGGCGGACCGAGCGCAGATAGATCAACGGANTTCCTTGTTCAGCTGGAAAAGTTCATCAACCAAGATCGGTGTACCTTACCAAGAGAAAAATCTCTCATCATGAAAAAATCGGGTCTTTGGTTCCAGCCTGGCATTGCTTGACAAAATCAACTGCTATCTTTAGCGTTAGATATGATTTTTTTCAGGGTCAGGTCGAATTCAAGAAAGTATTTTAGTTCATGTTGAGACGAATCAAAACCGCAGCGTTTGAATCCATCCAGGGNCGGNTTTTTTACGGTTGGGTGATTCTGGTGGTGGCGATGCTGGGAATGTTNGGAACCGGTCCNGGNCAGTCACACCTGATCGGGATNTTTTTTGATTCGCTGGCAACGGATNTGGAACTCCCTCGCACTTCGGTTGCCGCAGCTTACGGAAGCGCCACCCTGGTTGCGGCATTTCTGCTGCCTCAGGTGGGGAAACTGGTCGACCGCTTCGGAGCCGCGGGGTTGATGTGGATCCTGGTATTGTGCCTGGGACTGGCGGCGGTGATGTTCAGCATGGCGTTCAACTGGATTTACATTGCCATCGGCTTCGGTTTTCTGCGTTTTTTAGGCCAGGGTTCGATGATGATGACTTGTGCCAATCTGGTTTCCCAATGGTTCGATCAAAAACGGGGGATGGCGCTGGGTTTGATGTCCCTNGGTTTTCCGATATCGATGGCCGTGCATCCTCCACTGGCCCAGTGGCTGATCGGACAGGTGGGATGGCGTGAATCATGGATTTGGCTGGGTGTTGCAACCTGGGTCTTGCTCCTTCCTCCCGTGCTGATTTTTCTTTTCAGCAAACCCGAGGAATTGGGTTTGAAACCGGACGGTGGTCTTGAAAAGGATTCCGAGGGAGGACCGGTTGAAATCCAGGGCATGACGCTGAGCGAGGCTCTGCGGACTCCGGCCTTTTACATTCTCTGCAGCGGACTGTTTTCCCTTTCGATGCTGGTGACCTCNCTGCATGTGGAGAACAAGGGCATTCTCACCCGGCATGGACTCGACCCCCAGACGGCGACCCTGATGTTTACCGTTTCAGGAATCATGGCTGCGATTTCGATGCCGATCATCGGCCGGATGCTCGACCGTTTTCGTTCAAACCTGATGTTTGCCGGCGGTCTGCTGGTGATGTCGACCTCCCTCCTGTCGGTGACGTTTGTCGAAGGGGTNTACAGCGGGGTGATGTATGCGGCGGTTTTCGGCATCAACAACGGGGTGACGATGACTTATTTNTCGTTCTTCTGGCCCCGGTTTTTTGGCCGAAAACATTTGGGGAGTATCCAGGGAACCGCATCGATGATCATGGTGGTCGGGGCTTCCATAGGNCCCATACCCTTGGCGATAGCAGCGGATTTTACCGGGGACTATGACCTGACGCTTCGTTTCCTTGCCCTGCTGCCGGCGACNTTTTCCATCGCCGCCCTGTTTCTGAAGCATCCGTCCCAGGAGCAGGCTTCCTGAGAGGATTCAGAATTCGAGGCAGATCTTGCCGAAATGCCTGCCCTGCGGGAGAAGTTCCATTGCTTCCAGAAGCTTGTCAAAAGGAAGAACACGGTCCACCACCGGTTTGATTCCGGATGCCTGAATTCCACGGCACATCGCTTCGAAACCGTCCCGATGACCGACGGTGATTCCCTGCAAACGGACCTGGCGGGTGACGATCAGCCCNAGCTGGGCCTTCATTTCCGGTCCCGAAAGCACTCCGATCATGGAAATCGTTCCACCCGGGCGGATCGCCCTCAACGATTGCGGAAGTGTTTCCGGGCCGCCGACTTCGACGATGTGGTCGATTCCCTCGCCTCCGGAAAATTCCCGGACCTGTTTTCCCCATTCCGGATTTTCCCGGTAGTTCAGCACTTCATCGGCTCCAAGATCCCTGGCCCGCTGCATTTTTTCCTCACTNCCCGAAATCACCATCGCCCGTGCNCCCACCATTTTCGCAAACTGCAGGGCAAACAGGGAAACGCCGCCGGTACCCTGAATCAGTACCGAATCTCCGGATTTGAGCCTTCCTTCTTCGACCAGGGCACTCCAGGCGGTGAGGGCAGCGCAGGGNAGGGTGGATGCTTCCACGTCNCTTAATTCCTGGGGAATCCTGGAGACTCCTTCTTCCGGAAAACAGCGGATTTCNGCCATGGTTCCGTCGATTGGTCCCCCCAAGGTATGGGTCAGCCTTTCCGAATTGGGAGGGCCTGAAATCCAGTTTTGCATGAACAGGGGGCAAACCCGGTCACCTTCCGAAACCCGTTTCACCCCGCTTCCGGTCGCTTTCACGATCCCGACTCCATCGGAAACCGGGATCAGCGGAAGGGTTCCGGTTTTGGAACCATATCCCCTGCGGACCACAAACAGGTCCCGGTAATTCAGCGATGCAGCCTTGATCTCCACCAGGACTTCCCCCGGGCCGGGAACCGGTTCAGGAAGGTCGACGAGTTGGAGGTTTTCAAGAGACCATTCGTCCCGGATCTGGTATGCCTTCATGGGGTCTTTGCTGGAAAAAGGTTCGGTTTCAACCGGAAACTGGATTGACCAAAACCAGCTTTCCGTGAATCCGCCGGTTGGCCAGAAGTTCAAGGGATTGCTGAAGCTGGTCCATCTTGTCGGCTTGATGGATCACGGGCTTGATCTTGCCCTTGTCATAGAGGGCATAGAGACGTTGCTGGGTCTCACGGATGAGGGTTGGATTGTGCATCATGTAATTTCCCCAGAAGAGTCCGATCACGGAAATGTTCTTGAGCAGGATGCGGTTGGCGGCAATTTTCGGAATCGTTCCTCCTGCAAACCCGATCACCAGCAGACGACCTTCCCAGGCGATGCACTTGGTACTCAATTCGAGAATCTCTCCTCCGACGGGATCGTAAATCACATCCGCTCCCCGTCCTCCGGTCCATTCCTTCACCGCAGCAATGAAATCATCCTTTTCATAGTTCACGACTTCGTCCGCCCCGCATTGTCTGCAGATCTCGAGTTTTTCTTCGGTTCCTGCGGTGGCAAAAACTCTGGCACCGAGGGCTTTCCCGATTTGTATCGCGGTGGTGCCGACTCCTCCGGAACCACCGTGGACGAGCAGGGTCTCCCCGGGTTTCAAAGCNGCACGGTGGACGAGGGCAAAATAAGAGGTCTGGTGGGTCATCAAAAACCCTGCAGCGTGTTCCACCGGCAGGGTCTCGGGTACCTGAAANGCCTGTTTTTCCTCGATCAGCATTTCCTCGGCNAAGGCGCCATGGCTGGCAATGCCCATCACCCGNTCGCCTTCCTTGAAAATCCTGCAGTCGGGGCCGGTTGCCTCGACCACNCCAAAGGCTTCAGCACCCGGAGTGAACGGCAGTTCCGGTTTCACCTGGTACTTTCCCTGGATGCAGAGCAGATCCGGGAAATTCAAACCCGCGCCGAGGACCCTGATTTTCAGCTGCGCTTTTTCAGGAACCAGACTCGGCACTTCCTTCCATTTCAGGACTTCCGAGGGTTCTCCAAATTCTTCTTGAATCCAGGCTTTCATAATTTTATGGATTGAGTGAAGGTTCGAGAATGGCGAACTCAGTTCACCATTTCAAGTTTGGACTTGATCTGGGCAATCCGGTCACGGTACCCGGCGGCCTCTTCGAATTCCAGGGCTTCGGCGGCCCGGCGCATCGCTTCTTCCAGTTCCTCGAGTTCGTTTTCAAGTTTTGCCAGACTCTGGAAAGGACCTGCCTCTTCGGCAACTTCCAGGTCTTCCTCGAGTTCCACCGGCGCAAGGGAAGGCGCAATTTCCCGGACGATTGTTTTGGGAATGATGCCGTGTTCCTGGTTGTAGGCCATTTGCCTGCGCCGACGGTTTTCGGTGATATCGATGGTTTGCTGCATCGACTCGGTGACCTTGTCGGCATAGAGGATCACCATNCCGTTGGCATTCCNGGCNGCACGACCGCAGGTCTGGATCAGGGACCGGGTGGAACGGAGAAAACCTTCCTTGTCTGCGTCGAAGATCCCCACCAGCGAAACCTCAGGAAGGTCGAGGCCTTCCCGTAANAGGTTGATTCCCACCAGCACATCAAATTCTCCGGCACGNAAGTCGTGGAGGATCTGGGTCCGTTCCACCGCGTCGATATCCGAATGCATGTAACGCACACGCACATCGAGATCGAGGTAGTATTCGGTGAGGTCTTCGGACATGCGTTTGGTGAGGGTGGTGATCAAGACCCGTTCCTGCTTTTCGGCCCGGATCCGGATTTCATGGAGCATGTCATCGACCTGTCCGAGGACCGGACGCACTTCGATTTTGGGATCGACGAGGCCGGTGGGACGGATGATCAGTTCAGTGTATCGGTTCCCCGCCTGTTCCATTTCATATTCCGCGGGGGTCGCAGAAACGTAGAGCAGATTCTGGGGGATTTTCTGGAATTCAGGAAACTGCAGAGGACGGTTGTCCAGCGCCGAGGGAAGGCGGAATCCATGCTCGACCAGGGTTTCCTTCCTGGAACGGTCACCGAGGAACATGCCTCGCAGCTGCGGCAGGGTGACATGACTTTCATCGATGAAGACCAACGAATCCGAGGGCATGTAATCGATCAGGGTTGCCGGAGGGCTTCCGGGTGGACGTCTCTGCAGGATCCGGCTGTAATTTTCGATTCCTGAACAGCTCCCCGTTTCCTGGATCATTTCCAGGTCGAACTGGGTGCGCTGCTTGAGCCGATGGGCTTCCACAAGCTTGCCCTGCTGATGGAGTTCGCTGAGACGGTTCTGNAGTTCTTCCCGAATCATCTTCACGGTATCAGGAATGTGATCCGGTGAGGTGGCGTAATGGGATGCAGGATAGATCACATAATGCTGATGGGAGGAGCGCTTTTTTCCGGTAAGNGGTTCGAATTTGATGATCCTCTCGATTTCATCCCCGAAAAGCTCGACACGGATCGCGGATTCCGATTCGGCCAGGTAGATGTCCACCACATCCCCGCGTACCCGGAATTTCCCGCGGTGAAAATCCATGTCGTTACGGTCGTACTGCAGTTCCACGAGACGTTCCAGCATCTTGCTCCGTGGAAACCGTTCTCCGACCTTGAGGAACATCAGCATCTTGCCGTATTCCTCCGGNGCGCCGATTCCGTAGATACAGGAAACGCTGGAGACGATGATCACATCCCGGCGTTCCAACATGGAACGGGTTGCCGAAAGACGCAGACGGTCGAGTTCATCGTTCAGCGAAGTNTCTTTTTCGATGTAAAGATCCTTGTGGGGAACNTAGGCTTCAGGCTGATAATAATCGTAGTAGCTGACGAAATATTCGACCGCATTATGGGGAAAGAAGGACTTGAATTCGTTGAAAAGCTGGGCAGCCAGGGTTTTGTTATGGGCGATCACCAGAGACGGCCGTTGCAGTTCCCGGATGACATTGGCCATGGTGAAGGTCTTTCCGGAACCGGTAATGCCCAGCAGCACCTGGTGTTTCTTTTGTTCTTCAACACCCTGGACCAGTTCCTGGATCGCCTGGGGCTGGTCACCCCCGGGGCCGTAATCCGATTCAAGCAAAAAGGGAATGTCTTGGGTCATCTTCACGAGTCCATCAATTCATCTGGCCATTCAATACGGTCCTCGGGATAACGNACCGCAAGGGCATAGAGGCCATGGGCCGGAGCNGTCAGCCCGGCTTGCGTGCGGTCCCGGCTTTCCAGNATTCCTTTCATCTGTTCCGGCTTTANTTTTCCGGTTCCGACCTGCACCAANGTTCCNACCATGATCCTTACCATGTGNTGGAGAAAGGAATCTGCTTCCAACTCGAAGCACAGGTTAGCATGAAGCCACGGTTTCACGTCACACAAAATTTCACGCAGATCCTTGTTGGGATTGGGTGAACTGCAGGCTGCGGCACGGAAAGCGGAAAAATCATGTTTGCCCATTAAATACGAAGATGCTTCACGGATGGCTTCCAGGTTCAGGGATTTTCGGACCCACCAGCTTTTGTTCCGGCTGAAAGGAGAACGGTAGGGCAGGTTGCAGACCAGATAACGATAGCGCTTCCCGACCGATGAGTGTCGGGCATGAAAATCCGAGGGAACCTGCTGGACATGTTTGACCACCAGATCGTCAGGCAGAACCCCGTTGAGTGCGATACGCCATTTTTCAGGACTGAATTCGGAAACGACGGAAAAGCTCGCGGTCTGGTTCAGACCGTGGACCCCGGCATCGGTTCGCCCGGAACCGTGAACTTTGACAACTTGGCCGGTGAGACGCAGCAGGGCATTTTCTAAAGTGCCCTCGATGGTGGGTTGGTTCGGCTGGACCTGCCAGCCGTTGTANTTGGTGCCGTCGTAGGAAATCAGAAGGAGCCAGTTTGACTCAGACGGCACAGGAAAAAAGCTGTCAGCTGACAGCCATCTCCGCTAAGGCCTGGACTCTGGTAGGATCGTTTCCGGTAACACTGTCAACCAGCTTTCCGTCCTTGAGCAGGGCGATGAAAGGGATGCCGCGGACTCCGAATTTTGCTGCAGAATCCTGGTTGGAATCGACATCCACCTTGCAGACTTTTAACTGTCCGTCGTATTGGTCTGCCAAAGAGTCGATGGTTGGGGCGAGNGCCAGACAGGGTCCGCACCAGCCTGCCCAAAAATCGACCAGGGCGTAGCCTTCTTTGGTTTGTTCTTCAAAAGTTGCAGGGTCGTTCAGGTGTATAACTTTTTCGTTTGCCATGGGTTCTCCGATAATGATTCTGCCTATTCTATGGATTGCAGAATCCCAATTCAATCATTTCAATCAAACCCACATACTTCCAAAAATAGACTTCCAAAACAAGTTTTAGCGAAGTTTGTCCCGACTTTCGATGTTTGAACTTGGCTCAACCGGGGTTTACATTCCGGCATCGCTGCCAGGCGTTTTCTGCCCTGCTGCTGATCTCAATCATCGGTTTGGAGATGGATTCGAGTTCTTCATGCAATGCTCCAATCTGACTCCGAACCTGTTCCGGCGAGGGTGATCCCGTGTGTTTCCTGGCTTCGATCAGAGTCGAGGGATTTTGGTAGGCTTCGATGTTTTCAGGAAGTTCTTGCGGATCTCGTCCCGATTCCTGAAAAGCCTTTTTCAGGGAATCCGCGGAAATGGAGCCGGATTCTGAACTCAACTTGACGGCTCGGGCAATGATGTTGTGGGCTTCGCGGAAGGCGAGACCATTTTCACGACAGAGCAAATCTGCCAGGTCAACGGCATTCATGAATCCGCTTTGACAATGCCGCCGCATTGCATCCATGTCGACTTCCAGGGTCCGGTAAACTTCACGGAGGATTCCGGGAGCATCTTCACATTCCCGTACCACGTCCATGATCAAGTATTTGGTCCATTGGGTATCCCGGTTATAGCCGCTCAGGGCGCCTTTCTGGATTCCCAGCAGGCTCTGCAGCTGTCCCTGGACAAAAGCCGCCTTGGAACGGATCACTTCTGCAAAATCCGGATTCTTTTTCTGCGGCATGATCGAGGACCCGGTGACGAATCCGTCATCGATGCGGACCATCTTCAGGTAGGGCAGACTGAGAATGATCAGGTCCTGGGAGATGACGCTGAGGCGGTTCATCAACATGCTGAAGGCATGGGCCAGCTGGGCTTCGTTTTCCCAACGGGAAACGATGCAGTCCAGCGAGTTGCTTTCCACACGATCAAACCCCAATAACTCGGTGGTCAATTCACGGTTGAGAGGCCAGGAACTTCCGAATCCGGCAGCCGCTCCCAACGGGTTACGGTTGACCAGCCTGAGGGTAAAACCAAGCCGTTCCAGATCCCTGCAAAGCCCCTGAACATAAGCACAGAGCCAGTGCCCCCAACTGGTGATCATGGCAGGCTGGTAATGGGTAAAACCCGGCATCACCGTCCCGGTATGTTCTTCAGCGAGATCGAGCAGGGTTTCAGCAAAACTTTTTACCTCCCCGAACAGCCCGATAGCCCGGTTGCGAAGATAAAGCCGCATATCGCAGGCTGACTGGTCGTTACGGCTTCTGCCGATGTGCATCCGTCCTCCTGCGTCCGCTCCCTGGGCTTCGCTGACAAATACCTCAACGTTGGTATGAACGTCTTCCAACTCCGGTTTCAGCCTGAAGGTTCCTTTCTCGATCGAATCTTCGAGTTCCCGCAATCCGTTCAGGATGCCGGTCAGATGCGTGCCTTGGATCAGCCCGCATTGTTCCAGCATGATGCAATGGGCGCGGTTGGTCCAAATGTCGAAAGGCAGAAGGATCTCATCCGCCATCGGCACTTCACGGACGTCGCGTCCTGCACAGAATTGGACGTTCTGCTGNGCGGGATTCTGGATCAGATGGCCCCCCCAGAGGGTTTTCCGCTCGTCGTTCATTTTTTCAAAAACCAATTAATGGAAATCGGCATTTTCCCATTTCATTTTTCTTGCATGAACCCAGGTCTGATATCCCTTCAAAACGAAGGATGCTATGGCCCCTTGATTGCATTTTCATGAGGCAAAAGCATAACCGATTTGTTTGATTAATCATAAGAAAAATCAATAACGTATGTCAGGGCTATTCGGCAACAACATCTTCACCATCGCCCAGAAATCCTTGGATTTTCGTACCAGCCGCCATGATCTGCTGGCATCCAATGTGGCGAACAAAGACACCCCGGGTTATCAGGCAGAGGACCTCGTCTTCAGGGCGAGTCTGGAAAAGGCGTTGCAGGCGGAACAACCCGGACCGCTGAAGCAGACCGATTCCCGGCATTTTGACGGGAGGAACACTCCGCCTTTAAATGAAGTCGAGGCACAGCGCATTTTAAGCGCTTCACCTTACCCGGATTTTGACGGCAACACCGTCGATCTGGACCGTGAGATGGCAAAAATTGCCGAAAACCAGCTGATGTACAATGCCACCTTAAGGATGCTGGCCCACAAATTCCGCGGATTGAAATCCGCCATTGCAGAAGGACGTTCATGAGCATCATTGATTCTCTTTCCGTTAGCGTTTCGGGCATGACCGCCCAACGCCAGCGGGTNAATACCATTTCTGAAAACCTGGCCAACGCCAACACGACGAGGACTCCGCAGGGCGGTCCCTACCGTCGGCGTGAAGTGATCTTTGCCGCNGTGGCCAACGACCGTAAATTCGAAGACGAACTCCGTGCCCAGGAACGGTCCCTGGACACCGCGACCCAGGTCAAGGTGGTGGGCATCGTTCAGGATACCAAACCGCCGATCCTCAGGTATGAACCGGGACACCCCGATGCGAATGAGGAGGGCTATGTGGCAATGCCGAACATCAACACCATGCAGGAGATGGTGAACCTGATGGAAGCCTCACGGTCCTACGAAGCGAATGTGGCCGCTTTCAATGCCTCCAAGAGCATGTGGCAGTCAGCGCTGGATTTGGGACGAGGTATGGGTTAACTTAGTGGTTCTTGAATGAAGTGAAGTTTTCGATGCAGCGTAAAAACAGATGGAGAACACATGAATCTTAAACTTCCCCCGGTTTCACCGACCGGTCCCCAGGAAGCCCTTGCCCGACAGACCCGTGAAGACGGTTCCGGATCCGGTGGAGGAATCGGACAGAATTTTGAAAAACTGCTCCAACAGGTCAACCAGCAGCAGCTGACCGCCGAGGCCAAGCAGGTCGAGTTGCTGACCGCCGAAAACAAGGACATTCACGGGACCATGATCGCCCTGGAAAAGGCTGACATTTCCATGAGGCTCATGCTTCAGATCCGTAACAAACTCGTCTCCGCCTACGAGGAGGTGATGAGGATGCAGGTCTGATTTTCCCTCACAGACCCTTCACCCCGACCCATTTACTGAATCAGCGCATCACTTCCTGCAGATACTGCTGCTGAAGTTTGGTTCTTCGCTGGGAATCCTGTCCCTGCTGATTCTGGATTTTTTCCCGAAAGAGTGGATTTGCCTGGAATTCNTATTCGAATTTCATCGGCCTGACGCTTTTTTCCGACCAGTAACGTCTTCCTCCCCCTTCTCTCTGGGCCATCATTTGGNTGTTTGACATCTGCTGCGCCTGCTGTTGAAGCTGGTTCAGGTTTTGAGTCAGGCGTTCGAGGCTGTTCTTGGCATCCCCTGCGGACTGGAAGGAAGGCATCGGCATGGAATTTTTCAGGTTGCCTTCCGTGTCGCTGGATGCCTGCATGCCCAGTTGAAGTTCCCTCCGGGGAGTGCGTGTGTTGAGCATCGATGATTCCGGAAGCTGCATTAACCCGGACTGCATTTTTCGGATCAGTTCGCTGATTTGCCGCTGCAATTCAGCCGCCTGTTTGGCCACGTCCTCAGGAAGTTTTTGGGAGGCGTTGTGGGGTTCCAGCATCTTTCGCACCTGATTCTCCCGGGACAGGGCCTGCTGGGCCTGGGACATCATCTGCTGAAGATCCCGGTTGGTCTGGGAAAAACGCTGCTGGTTGTTTTGAGCCAGGGACTGCTGAAGATCTTGTTGCTGGCGGTTGAGGGCCGTCATCAACTGGTCCAGAAGCTGTTGGGCTTCATCAAACCGTTGCTGGCGGATCAATTCACGCATCGCCTCCATCAGCGAAGAAAGCGGAATCTGCTGCTGTTGCTGCTGCGGGGTTTGGGAATTCTGGGAATTCAGCCATTGCTGGGTCTGCTCCTGTTCCGCGAGGCTTTCATTCATCCTTTGTTCCAGCTGCTGCATCATCTGCATCAGTGCTTCCATATTGGCGTTTTCAGGGTTGCGCTTCATCTCCTCCAACCACTGCTCCAATTGCTGGAGATCCTGGAAAACATCCTCGCCTTCCTGAAGGGTGTTTTCCATGTCCTGCTGCTCGAGCAGATAACGCAGCCTGTGCCTCATTTGACGCACCATCTGGTATTCCTCCTTCAGTATCCGCTCCTGCTTGACCAGGATGACATCGCTGGATGCCTGAGTCGTTGTCCAGGAAACCNGNGCCAAAACCAGGATGGCCAATGATAATTTAAGAATAAATTTCATCNATTTTTGAGGATTCAATGCAGTGAGTCTTAAAATAATGCATTGGAAACGGAAGAAAAAGTAAATCCTTAGCCTCAAGTCCAAGGCTTGCCTTAAGCATTCAAGGACTTTATCANNATNTACGTCAATGGGTCCTGGGAAGATTCCAGTTCAGCGTCTTTATTTTCCAGGACTTGATGGAAGGTTTCGATGTAGGTTTTGACATTACGGTAAATCAAATCGTGTTCTGCTTCCGGCAAGCGGGCCATCAACTCGGCCTGGACTTCACTGGAAACGGCGGAAACGTTCACATTGGCATCTATCCCCTGCCGGGAAATACCGACTTCCCAGCTTCGCCGGTCCCGGGTGGAACGGTGTTTGGTCACCAGGCCTTTTTTCACCATCCGTTCCACCAATCTTGTGATCCGGCTTTCAGAAACTCCGAGGCGTTCCGCCAATTCATTCATCCTTACCGCTTCCAGTTCGTCGGCCAAAAGGCTCAAAAGCCTGCATTCCATCTCTCCGAGCTGTGCACATTTTTTCTGAACACTGCTCCGGTAATGGATCAGGCTGAAGAGCGATTCGGCCAGTCCTGGAAAATCCGGATGTTTCTNCAATGATCCGGTTGCNTCCGCCAACGGATTTGAATTCATCCCNGGTACCGTTCAGGAAACGGTCTGCTCGGGAACCTGGAGAACATCCTTGATCGCCTGGACGAAATTTTCTTTGGGCAAAGCTCCCATGGACATCTGAGGTTTTCCATCCTTGGGGACAAAAAGAATCGACGGGATGCTGCGGATGTTGAACATCGAGGCAAGTTCCTGCTCCTTCTCCGTGTCGACCTTGTAGATGTCGACTTTTCCTTCGTACTCCTCTGCCAGATTCTCCAGGATGGGTGCGACGACCTTACAGGGATTGCACCAGTCCGCGTAAAAATCGATGATGCAGGGCTTGTCTCCGGCAAAACTCCACTCCTGATTTGATTCAAAATCAAAAACCTTATTCTTGAAGCTTTCTTTNGTTAAATGTTCCATCATGATCTCCTTGATGTGGGTTCAATGTTAATGNTNAAACCATCCTAAACCATATACTTNATAGTNTNAAATAAATTTCCNAAATTGAGCATTTAGGAAGGAATGGCAATTACTTTCCGTTCGGCAATAGTGATTTCGCTGATCCANGCGCTTTGGGGAGGAAACCCGGTGGCAGTCAAATTCGGGCTTCAGGTTTTTCCCCCGTTGTGGAGCGGTTTCCTTCGTTTTTCCATTGCCATTCTCTGCATTCTGATTTGGGCCCGGTTCAAGGGNATTCCGATGATGCTCAANCGCGAGGAGCTGAGGCCTTTTTCCATCCTCAGTTTCATTTTTTTCATACAGATCTGGCTCATGAACGCGGGTTTTGAAATTTCTTCAGGAGCCATTTCCTCGGTTCTGATTTCGACCTTTCCTCTGTTTGCCGCTTTTTTCTCACATGTGATGATCAAGGGAGATCAGCTGACNNTGTTGCGAACCCTGGGACTGGCGATTGCGTTTTCGGGAACCAGTCTGATCGTGATGCGTCGGGGAGGGCTCAGTGTTGAGGAATTTTCGGTGTGGGGAGCANCAATCGTCCTGCTCAGTGCGATGCTGCTTGGCTTCCGACTGATCCTCTCCGCACAGATGGTCCGGCAGACNGAGCCGACCCGGGTGGTGGTCTGGATGATGATTCTTGCCCTCTGGGCTTTTATGCTGGGTGGATTAATCTTCGAGGAAATCCGTTGGGAGAACCTGGACTGGCCTCCCCTTGCCGGAATTCTCTACCAGGGGGTGGTGATCGCCGGATTCGGGTTCATGGCGATGGGACTGCTCTACAAATTCTACAGCCCGACCCTGGTTTCCAGCTTCGGNTTCATTTCCCCGGTCTGCGGCGTGCTGTTGTCCGCCTGGCTGCTCCATGAACCCCTCACCTGGAGCATCGCCATCGGAACGGTCTGTGTCGGTGTCGGATTGGTCCTGATTGCGATTTCAAAAGCCGGTCAAGGATGAATAGTGAGTCGTTCCTTGCTTTTCCATCTGGGAGAAAAAAAAGAGGATCATTCTTTTTCAGGCTCCTCAAAGAACGAAACGCGTGAAGAAACCTTAAACAATCAAAGCTTCCCTGCAGAGTTTCCTGCCTGGCGGCCGAAGACCGAACCGGACATGAGGCCTGTGCCTCCGGGATAATTGAAGTAAAAAAGCCCACCTACCAATTCTCCTGCAGCATAGAGNCCCTGAATCGGTTCCAGGTCGTCGTTGATCACNTGGCTTGTTTTGGGATCAACACGGATTCCCCCNAAGGTGAAGGTGATGCCGCAGGTGATGTGGTAGGCCTCGAAGGGACCTTCGTCGAGGGTATTGGCCCAGTTGGATTTATTGATTTCCAGTCCCGTCGTACCTCTTCCATCTTTCACGTTGGGATCGAATTTTATGCCCCGCTGAACCGCATTGTTGTAATGCTGGATTTCGTCCAGAAATCCCTGTTTGTCGACCCCTTCCATTTTGTCGGCGAGATCCGCGAGGGTTTGTCCGGTCACTTTGGAGACACGGCGGATCCGGTATTCATCACGCAGCAGGTGGGTCACTTTTTGATCAAAAACCTGCCAGGCGAACTGGTCAGGCTGCTCCAAAATCACCCGTCCATATTTGGCATAAGTGTAATTNCGGAAATCTGCGCCTTCGTCCACGAAGCGCCTGCCGGTGGCATTGACCATGATTCCAAANGGNTAGGAATGTTTCTGGAATCCGTCTCCCACGGCGAGATCCCCGAATTCCGGAGCATTGTAATCCCAGCCGACGGCATGGCAGCCGGACCAGTTTCCGTAAGGGGAGGCTCCGACCTCAAGGGCCATGCGGATCCCGTCTCCGGTGTTGAAGCAAGTTCCCCGGACCTTGGCCATTTCCCAACCCGGTCCCAGATATCGGGTGCGCCATTCGGTGTTTGATTCAAAACCTCCGCAGGCAAGGACCACCGCACGGCTCTTGATTTCATGGGTTTTTCCTTCCATCNTCACCTTCACCCCATTCACTCCTGATTCGGAATGGATCAGGGAAAGCACCCTGGCACTGTAGCGGATCTCAATCCCTGCTTTTTGGGCGAGGTCTGTTTCTCCATCCACCAANCCGGGGCCGCCTCCCCAGGATTCGAGGGTCAGTCCGCCCCAAAACTTGAAACGTCCNTCATGCTTGAAAGCCTGCCTTCCNTAGATCGGCATGAAACGGATTCCGTTTTTCTGAAGCCAGATCATGGTTTCCCTGGATTGGGTGACCAGGGTTTCACAGAGATCAGGGTCCGTCCGGAAACGCGTCAGACGATACATGTCATCAAAAAACTGGTCGGTTGAATAACTTCCGAAATCGGTGATATCCAACTGTTCCTNGGNGAGTTCCGGGCAAAGTTCCCGGATGTGCCCGACATCGTCATACGCAAAGCGAAACGCGCCTGCCGTGTAACGACTGTTACCGCCGCTGACTTCCAGGGGAGCACGTTCCAGCACCAGAACACGGCTTCCGCATTCCCGGGCCGCAAGTGCCGCACAAAAAGCGGCGTTTCCGCCTCCAACCACGATTACATCAAAATCATTCATATCTTCTTTTTAGACAAAAAATGCACCCANNAAACNCNNCTTTTGTTACATAAAATAGCCCAAAAACCAATAGCTTCCGCAAGAACATGATCAATAAGTCAGGAAGTTCTTCTTCAGGTAATGAGACCTTCCCAAAAATTCTGAACCAATAAAAATATTGACATCTGTTATACTAGATGCTTAANATCGTCTCGCGAATCCTAACAGAAACTTAATANAGGAGTATGCCTATGGTGGGACTTTTNTATTAAATTCTTCAAATTTTTNAATTACGTCTTAATTATTTTTAATTTCAAATTTAATTTTGACTGATTTTTATAAATANTAATGGCTAATTAAGGTCTTTAGAAAAAGGAAAATGTATGCTTAAAAAATCAATACTACTATTAATTGGTGTTCCAATATTTTTTGTGATGTTCTTGGGAAATAATGCAATGTCGGCTAATTGTGAAAATCCGGATTCATTGACTTTCGCAATGATTCCNACGGAGGAAACNGTTGCAGAATTGAATCTTTATAAACCCATNACNGATAGGATGGCGGANTTAACTGGCAAAAAAATCAACTTTTTTATGCCTACTTCTTATGCGTCCGTAGTAGAAGGTTTACTCAGTCGCTTTGTAGACATAGCAGTTCTTGGTCCCTACACCTATGTAATTGCTAATTCAAAAGATCCTAGTGTAGAGGTTTTCGCTACTTATGCAAAACGACCCGGTCATATGCAGGAAGAGGGGCCTGGATATAGAGGAGTACTTATTTCGAAAAAAGGAAGTAAGTATACTTCAATTGAATCATTGAAAGGGTCATTACTTGGACTGACAGATCCTGGAAGTACTTCTGGAAACTTGATGCCAAGAGTGGCTTTTACGAAGGTAATCGGTATGGACCTGGAAGATTACTTTGGGAAAGTGGTCTATACAGGCAGTCATGAATTATCTTCGGTAGCTGTTGTGAAAGGTAAAGTTGATGTGGCTTTTGTTGCCTCTCATCGTTTTGATAATGTCGTTAATAAAGGTGAGGCTAAGTTGAGTGATGTAAATATTTTATGGAAATCAGATCCTATCCCCCAAGACCCGTTTGTGTATAGAAATACACTTTGTGAGGATATTAAAGCAAAAGTAAGAGAAACTTTTCTGAACCTTAAAGGCCAGCCCGGTTCAAAGGCATTTTTAGANAATGTAAAATCTAATACTTTTGTGAAAATGCATTCTGATGATTACAATATCATCCGTGATCTAAAAAAAGCNAAAGATGAACGTAAAAAGAAAAGTTAAATAAGCACTTNTAATTTAAATCGGCCGAAATCNAAAATTATTTTTTGGCCGATTTAANTTTTGTTTTCGACCATTAAATTGAAAATTAAATCTTAGCTATCNTTTCATATTATGAGTGTTCTGCAAGTAAATGATCTTCATGCGAGTTATAGTAGTTCCGGTTCAGAAATTCTCAAAGGTATAAGTTTTGATGTGGCTGAGAATGATTTTGTGGCGATTATTGGTCCAAGTGGGGCAGGTAAGTCAACCTTGATACGTTGTATCAATAGGCTTGTCGAACCCTCATCTGGATCCATAATTTTTAAGGGTCAAAATATTACTAATATGTCTAAAAGTGAATTACGAAGAGTTAGAAGAGATATTGGAATGATTTTTCAAGAATTTAATCTGATAAATCGTATGAGTGTCATGGACAATCTATTNTCAGGACGTTTGGGCTANATTGGTAACATAAGGACCTTGTTTAAAGCTTANCCTCGTAAAGATATAGATCGTGCTATTGAACTCCTCGAACGTGTAGGTTTAATTGATCACATTGACAAACGTGCAGATGAGCTTTCCGGAGGACAAAGGCAAAGAGTTGGAATTGCGAGAGCATTGATGCAGGAGCCTGAATTATTACTTCTTGATGAGCCAACATCTTCTTTAGATCCTAAGATATCGCGTGAAATAATGACCCTTGTTAAAGAAATGGCTTTTGAATTAAGAGTTCCATGTCTTTGTAATATTCATGATGTACAATTGGCCACTGAATTCTGTAATAAAATTGTAGGGATTCAAGAAGGCACGAAGATGTTTGAAGGTGATCCTAATAATCTCAGTGAAGAAAAGCTGAATGAGATTTATGCGATGGAAGTGTTATAAGAAAAACCAAATATTTGGATGATCATATTTTGAAATCAGAAGAAATTATTATTTATCGACAAAAGAAAAGATTAAGAAATATTTTTATTTTTTTAATCTTGTTGATAATGGTTATTTGGAGTGTTGATGTAACCATTGTTGAAGACACAGACTGGGAGCGTATGGGGAGTTTATCAGACGTTTTATCCAGTGCAGGTCGCTTTATNGGTNTCGATTTTAGTTTATTCCCAGATCTTATCGTTCCTTCAATTGAAACATTTATGATTTCAATATTAGGAACTTTTGTTGGTGTTATTATATGCATTCCTGCCACATGGTTTGGAGCGAAAAACATTACTCCATTCAAACCTTTGACTTACCCTCTTGGCAGACTATTAATGACCCTTAGCCGTTCAATTCATGAAATTGTATGGGCTCTTTTTTTTGTGGCTGTATTTGGTTTAGGAGCTCTTTCAGGAATTTGTGCGATCGCCGTCAGGTCAGTCGGTTTTATAGCCAAAATGTCTTCAGAAGCAATTGAGGATATAGATGTTGGTCCGATAGAAGCGATCCGTTCAGCTGGAGGAAATGGTTTTCAANTTTTGATATATGCGATAATTCCNCAAGTTATTCCACAAATTTTAGGNGTCATCATTTTTGAGTGGGAAATTAACATACGTCGNTCAGCNATACTNGGTCTTGTTGGTGCTGGAGGACTNGGTCTTGTTTTCTTTAGACAGATGAATACTTTTAATTTTCATGGGGTAACTTCAGTGATCATTTCAATATTAGGAATCATTGTTATTGGTGAATTTGTTTCTCACAAAATGCGAAAAAGAGTGATTTAAATCGTTTTTTTATGACAGAAAAACAAAAAAAAGATTGGAGTCGTATCAAGTATCCTGATTCCTATATCAGTTTAGGGATATGGATCTCTATTCTTTTGTTTTTAACCTATTCAATTGAATACCTTGAAATCCCTTTAGATAGGCTTGTAGGGATGCTCCAACGGATGGGGTATACCCTAGCCAATAGGTATTATCCTCCAGATCTTGAGTACATCGCGGATTTGGATTACATGGAATATGTTCTGGAAACAATCCAGATGGCTTATCTGGGTTCGTTATTCGGCCTAATCATCACTTTACCTCTTGGCTGGCTTGGAGCATTTAATTTAACCCCCTCTAGGCGATTTGTTTATCCTGTTGCTCGTCTAGTAACCATGGGATTTCGAGCGGTTCATGAAATGATATGGGCCATTATTTTTGTATCCATTCTCGGTTTTGGCATGCTACCAGGTGTTTTAGCCTTAACTTTTTTCTGTGCTGGATTTGCCAGCAAACTTTTGGCTGAAGAAATTGAATCTGTAGATATGGGGCCTGTAGAAGCCATGCGAGCAACTGGTGCAAACCTTTTTCAAGTCATGATTTTCGGTGTTCTTCCNCAAGTTAGAGTTGCTCTGACAGGGATAGCAATATATACATGGGATGTGGCGTTTAGAGCTGCCACAGTAGTTGGCTTCTTTGGTGCCGGTGGAATGGGATGGTACTTAAAAAGAAATGTTCTTCAAATTGAAACAGAAAGAGTTTCAGCGATTTTAGTTTCAATCATTATCCTGGTTTTGATTTCCGAATTTTTTTCNGCCATTGCTAGAGAACGTGTTATGAAAATGAAATGAAGAATTTATAACTTAATTTCTTAAGAAAAGATTCATTTCATTTTCATATCATATTGTTTCTAAACCTTTCTAAGAGCCTATGAGGTGGAAGAAGCTCTGCATTTAATGCTTATA
>FUFK010056861.1_pt1 | contig 20308 bp, 21 predicted proteins | sample 1021851 | NCBI WGS metagenome assembly FUFK01 (sample SAMEA51879418, study PRJEB19060) | metagenome
CAATAGTTCTCTTGGAAATCTTGAGTTTTATGATGGTTCTTCTTGGAAGAGAGTTAGATTATTAGAAGCAGCACCCACAAGTGGATTACTCGCATACTGGCCATTTTCAACTGCATCTCGAAGTGGTAGTACATATAATGACGTAAGTGGAAACGGTCAACACTTAACTGTGAATGGAACAATTACAGATGATACAACTGAAACTAAATTTAGTGGTTGTATTGATTTTGGAACTGCTGATGGAAATCATTATCTTAAATCTTCATCAAATAGTTTTACTGATATAGATGCAACATCAGGATTTACTGGACTTTCAATCAGTGTTTGGGTTAAAACATCAGGTACTCAAAACCAATGGATTATTTCCGAAGGAACTGTGAATACTAGATGGGCTTTCTTTAACGAATCTGCAAACGCACCCAAATGGAGAAGTGTCTCTGGTTATGATATTATACAATCGGGAAGTATTCTCACTGGCAACTGGCATCATCTGGTGGTCACATATAATCATAGCAATCGACTTGTCCAACATTATAGAGATGGTTCATTTATAAATTCGGGGACAGTTGGTGGTAGTGCTAGTTTCACTGGTGGATATCTACTTGTGGGTCAACATAGTTCACTCTTAGGTAATGCTAGTTCATACAGATGGAGAGGTAAGATGGCTCATATGAGATTATATAATCGTGTTTTAACTTCAAGTGAAGTATCAACACTTTATCAACAATGGTAACAATAAATAACTAAAAAGTATAATGACTTTAGAATCTCTAACAAGAATTGATCGATGTGGTCTGAACACCACATCAAATTATCGTGTTGGGATTATTACTGCCTCACAGTTTTATAAAGCTGATGTAGACATTGACAAAGTTTTATTTGTACATTATGCTGGATTTTCAGAAAATACCACAGTTGGAAGACCGAGAAAAATATTTGAAATATTTTCTCATGAGGATGGAGATGTGCCAATCAATACTGGTGTCACTCTTAATATAGATGATGATGCGATGTTAGTGGTAACTGATAAGACTGATTTTGATATGAACTTTTTTACAACTCCTGACCAAGGAACAAATTTACAAAAAAATGCTGGATTCGATGATAATATTCGAGCAGCGATAACTACATCAATTACTTTAGCAGGTAAACAAAGAGTAGCATACTCACAAATACCTACAACCTTTCAGACAGACGTTGCTCTCGATATAGATAGTGGTGTCACAGTCGATGTAACTGAGGGCACCGTCCTTGTTATATAAATAGTTTCAACATTTTTTGCCATAGCGGAATAACAGTATGTCAACATTAAGAGTAGATAATATTAAATCGAGAACCTCTACAACGGTTACGATACCTGAGTCCCATAACTTATCGGTTAGTGGTGGATTAAACATCACTGGTGTGACCACGTACGCTGCTGGTTCAACTCTAGATTTAGCAGGAACAAATATAAATGCAGGAACACGAGGAGATGTATTATATTACGATTCAACTGGACAGATTGCAAAATTAAATTTAGGTGCAGCGGGTGCTGTTTTACAATCAAATGGTTCTGACGTTGTTTGGGGAAATATTGGCGGTGCAACAAATGTTTACTATGTGGCAACAAATGGTGTTGATGCCTCTGGTCGTGGTGGTTCGATTGATACAGCGTTTAGAACAATTAAGTATGCTTGTTCAAACATAGGAACTCCAACTGCAACTTCTCCAGCAGTTATATTTGTTAAAGCAGGTCTTTATGAAGAGGTACAACTTCCAATTATTGTTCCAGAATTTACAACTATTGTTGGTGATAACTTAAGGGCAACAATCGTTAAACCTGGTTCTGGTCTTGATTCATCAGGTTCTGTTTTAAATACCCGCTCAACACTATTTCGTCTAAGTAATGGAACAATAGTTCAAGACATGGTTCTTGATGGGATGGGTGGATACATACCAGGAAGTCCAGATTATAAACCAGAAAGTGCTACCATTGGTGGTGTTTACTTTGCACTTAATGCAGCAAGTGTTGTATCAACTAAATCTCCATACATTTATAATGTAACATCATTTGGTAATGGTGCGACAGGTGCACTTGTAGATGGTGCTTTACATGCAAGTGGAAATCGTAGTATGTTATTCCATACTTACACTGCGATTCACAGTGATGGATTAGGTGTTTGGTGTAAGGCAAACTCTAATGCTGAGATGATTTCAACTTTCTCATATTATTGTCAAATTGGTTTTTCTGCTACTGGTGGTTCAAAGATAAGATCTCTTAACTCAAGTAATGCTTATGGTGAATATGGTGTTTACTCAGCTGGATTTGATGCTAGTGAGACAGCTAATCAGGGTTCTGTTAAGGGTACAATGTTATCCTATGCAAACGTTCTGACTGCTGACTTTACACTTGGTGAGCAAATCACTGGAGGAACATCTGGTGCAACTGCATATGTTGCGAACGTACAGGCAGAGCCAAAGAGAATTTACATTGTTGGTAAGTCTGGTACTTTTGCATCTAACGAAGTTGTTACAGGTAGTGGTTCAGGCACGACTGCAACTCTTGTTGCTGGAACAGTTGAAGGTAATCAAACTGGTAGAATACTTGTAACATCATTTACAACAGTTCCTGATGCTGGTGACGCTTTACAATTTGCAACGACTGATGGTAATGCTTTCCAGATTCAATCTGTTAGTTCAGTTACAGCAAACAGTATTACATATCGAGTACTCGTATTCTCTACATCAAGAGCAACACCAGTTGCACAGAACGTTGCTTTAAATGTAAGAAAAGAATTCAGTACAGTTAGATTAACTGGTCATGACTTCTTACAAGTTGGTACTGGTGGAACAGATACTACAAACTGGCCGAATAATCCAACACAAACACCATCACAGGCAGATCAAGTTATTGTTAACGCAACTGACCCAGGTCGTGTTTACTATACAGCAACGGATGAATTAGGTAATTTCTATGTTGGTGATCAATTTAAAGTTGATCAGGCGACAGGTAATGTTACTTTGGATGCTTCTGCATTCAACTTAGCTGGTCTTGAATCATTAAGATTAGGTTCTGTTGGTGGTTTGATTGGTGCTTCTGTTGATGAATTTTCAACTGATGCGAACCTTACTCAAAATAGTAATACTAAAGTTCCCACACAAGCTGCTGTTAAAGGATATGTTGATACTTTAAATGATATCACACCAACAGGTGGAACATTAGGTGTCGTTGGAATTATAACTGCAAATAGTGCTGTATTCTCTGGTAATGTCACTGTAGGTGGAGCATTAACTTATGAAGATGTAACAAATGTTGATTCCATTGGTATTATCACTGCAAGGTCTGGTGTTGATGTTGATGACTTTATAAGTGTTGGTAGTAATATTCATTTTGGTAATGCTGGTGTTGCAACTGTTACAACATTAAATGCCACTAACATAACTGGAACAAACTTTGGTACAGTTACTGCTACAAAATTAATAACAAACGAAATCGTTGAAAAAGTTGCTATCGATTCTACTGCTTTAAATGGAACTCGAAATATTGACCTAGCATCTAATGCAGTTTTCAACTTCACTACTAATGCCAGTGGTAACTTTACATTTAACTTTAGAGGTGATGGTAGTACATCTTTGAACTCTTTATTATCAACTGGTGATTCAATGACAGTAGCATTACTATGTAAACAAGGTGGTTCTGCATATTATAATAATGGATATCAGGTTGATGGTTCTTCAGTCACTCCGTTATGGTCTGGAGGAACTGCTCCAAGTTCAGGTAATGCAAACTCGACAGATATATATACCTTTACTATAATAAAAATTGGTAACGCATCTTGGACTGTGTTAGCAACTCAAACTAAGTACGCTTAAAATTATGCCTTTTTTACAAACAATTGGTGGTGGATCAAAAGGGGGTTTTTCATCAGGTTTAGTATTCGCTGAACAAACCGCAACATTTAATTACACTGGTAGTGTTCAAACATTCACCGTTCCAGCAAATACTCAGTCAATTTTCGCTTATGTTTTTGGTCCTGGCGGAGGAGCGGATTCTGTACAGGCTAGTAGAGGTGGTGCTGGTGGATTCAGTCAAGGGAATATAAATCCTGTAGAAGGTGCAACAATGAAAATAATTGTTGGTGGTGCTGGTGCTCCTGGTACTCAACAGAATGGTTCTGGTGCAGGATATAGTGCAGTTGCTACTCCAAACTGGGCAGGTTCAAATGTTGGAACAGATCATGGTGCAATCATAATTGCTGCAGGTGGTGGTGCTGGAGCTGCCGATGCTGATAATGCTGGTATAAATGCTGCTAGAGGTGGAGCAGGTGGAGGAGCTACTGGTCAAAGAGGAAGTCCAAACCCATCTTCAGGGCAAGGAGGATCTCAATCTGGTGGTGGAGCGTATTATGGTGGAGGTTCTGGAAGTGGAAACTGCACAGCATCATCTTGTGCTGGACAATCATTAAGAGGTGGAACTGCTTGCGGTGGAGGTGAAGGTTCTGGTGGTGTAGGTTGGCCAAATCAAATTTATGGTGGAACTTGGGGATCTGCTGCTGGTGGTAATGGATGTAATGCTGGAGGCGGTGGTGCTGGATATTACGGTGGTGCTGGCGGTGGCGGTGGTAATCCAAATGGTGGAACAGGTGGTGGAGGTTCAGGATACACAAATGGATCATCATCTGGTGGAAATTTTTCAACGTCAAATGTAGGTACTTGGACAGGTAACTATTCAGATCCTCCTTCACAAGCTACAAGTAATACATACTATTCTACTGGTATTGGTAAGGGTGGTATACATGCTCAAAATAACGCAGGTAATGGTAATAATGTTGGTGGAAATGGTAAAGTTGTATTGGTTTACGTAGCACCAGTTTAATTTTTTTTTTTTTTTATTTTTATATTATTAAAACAACGAAATGAATTCAAAAAACATCGAAGACGGTGCAAAAGAACTTGATGAATATGGGAAGGAAACTGGTTTAATATGGTCAAATAAATTTAATGACTATATTATTCCTAATTTGGAACAAATACATGAAGATTACAGACCACAGGCTGAAAAAAACATAAAAATATGTTATAATTGTGTGCATTGGATAAGTTTTCAACGCAGATGTCGTGTCTGTGGATGTTTTATGGATCTTAAAGGGATCGCTTGGAGATTATTTTCTCCAAACGCACACACTTGTCCTTTAGGTAAATGGTAATTATGAATTATGGAAGTTGCATATTTTTTCCCAACTTGTGTTTGGGTTGAAAAATTAAATTTTAATCTGAAAAAACTCAAAGAAGATATAGATTTATTTGTAGAAAAAGGAAAATTAATAGATCGATCAAATAAAAAAGGACTTCAGTATGATAACTACATAAACGCAAAATTATCTGAAGCTATAATTAAAACTTTTCCGAGAGTTGGTGAAAAAAAATTAAAAGATCCAAATGTTTATATGTGGGTGAATAGTAATCCTAAAGGTGCTAGTAATTCAAGACATACGCATATAACTTATACTCGATCACTATTATTATCTGGTGTGTACTATGTGAAAGTTCCTGAAAATTCTGGTAGAATAAGATTCTATGATCCAAGAAATATTTCTATGATTAATCCACCAGACTATGAATATTATCATGACTCCGCATTGTATAACTTCGTACAACCACGAGAGGACATGATTTTATTCTTTCCAAGTTGGTTTGAGCACGATGTTGAGGAGAATCAATCAAATGAAGAAAGAATAAGCATTGGATTTAATATCTTCGTCGAGACTGAACATATAAATAACTAAAAAAATATAAATGTCGTTCACCAGAGTTGTTGGTGCGGGTATTCATACCCTTTCCAACATTACAAGTCACAATATACACTCTTCAGGTATTATAACTGCTGTTGGATTAGATGTTAATGGTAATGGAGATATAAGTGGTAACTTATCAGTCGGTGGTGTGCTGACTTATGAGGATGTAACAAGTATAGATTCAGTTGGTATTATCACAGCAAGAAGTGGAATACAAGGTATTGGAATACAGTCAGGGGGAGTCAATGTTGCAGTTGGTGTCATCACTGCACTTAACTTCATAGGTGTTGGTAATACATTTAAGGTAAATAACAACACAGTTGATATTAGTATTCAAGGTGGTGGAGGTGGCAGTGGTGCTGGATTCTCAACATCAAACGCTGGTCTTCACACAACTAGTTCTATTGGTGTAAACACATCATCACTTGCAAGCACACTTACAGGAGTAGGAAATTCATTCCAAGGAATATATGTTTCAAATGGTATGATGATTATGGATAACAAATTAAACGGTAATCATTATATCGGTACAACCTATAATGGTTTGATGGCAGGTCCTGTCACGATTGAAGGAACACTTTCAATCGATGGTAACTATGTTGTCGTATAATAAATAACACCATGTCAGAGATTAGTTTAAAAAGTATAACTGGTATCACAAGTATCACCACTCCTGCAGGTGTTGATAATCAGTTAACATTGCATAATAATAATACGACTGAGGCAGTTAAGTTAGATATTGCTGGTAATGTTCATATTAATAATCAATTAGAAGTCGCTGGTGTCTCAACTTTCACTGGTCTTATAGATGCTGATGGTGGAATTAAAGTTGATGATTATATAGAAATATTCCATTATAGTGGTAGTAACTTTATTAAACCAAGCAATGGTGCATTAGATATTATAACTGGTGCCAGCACTAATATTGCAAAATTTCAACCTGGTGGTGGGGTAGATTTATATTTCAATGGCACGAAACGCTTTGAAACCGAAAATACAGGCGTTACTGTTACTGGTGATGTTACTCTCGCTGATAGCATAATTCATGATGGTGATACAGATACAAAGATAAGATTCCCTTCAAATAATCAAATTTCATTTGAAACTGGGGGTGTTGACAGAGGAAGATTTGATAATGATGGTAATTTCCTCATAGGAACTACTGGTCATGGAAATGCAGGTGCTGGTGCAAGAAAACTTGTTTTAAGTGGTCCTAGTAATGTAGGTCTTACAATCAATTCAACCACTACATCGGGTATCTATCGTGATTGTTCTCTTTACTTTGGTTATGGAACTTCCACTGCTGACATGGCAAGAGGACAACTCTACTATAGTGGTAATGGTGATTTTTTCCATATGTCTTTGGATGGCAGTGCTTACACTATGGCAAAATCTTTTAGATTGGCTAAAGAATCCGCTAGATTTGACAGCACTCCTACTACTACAAATGCTATGTCATTGATTATAAAATCACATAAGGCAAGAGTGGTAAATGATAATAATGGAATTTGTTTTCTAGATGCAGGAGATCATACACAAGGAGTAATTAATGTACAGAAGAAGAGTGCAACTGATGCTACATCTGATTTAGTTTTCCGTACAAGCAGTGGTCAAGTTGTTAATACACTACAAGGTATTCCTGAAAGGGTGCGTATTACATCAGATGGATATGTTACTAAACCATATCAAATTGCGTGGGCATTGCACGGGTCGGGACAACAAAACATAACTGGTGGTGCTAAATTAAATTTTAATATAAACGGTAGTGGATTTGGATCTTTTACAAATCGTAATCAAGGAGGAGTTGATACTTCTAATTCATCGTTCACAGCACCTGTTACTGGATTATACTCTGTAACTTGTACAGTATTTCTATATACGACTAACAATTCTAATATCACTAGTTTTGTTCCTAGAAAAAATGGTTCAGAAATGCATAATGGTAATGATACTATATTCTTTTGTGGAGGTAATGCTGCAGGTTCTGCAAATATGACATTATCAGGAACAGTATTGATGCAACTAAATGCTAATGATGAGATTACAGTTCACAGAAGATCTGGTGAAGCTGGAACTAGTATGGTTTATCTTGGTCATAGTCATTTTTCTGGTTTCTTAGTAGGATAAATAATCAAAAAATAAATGGCATCAGAGATACGAGTAAATAAAATTAATAATCGTGCTGGTTTAGGAACTGTTACCTATACTGACACGGGTATTATTGTATCTGGGATTGTAACTACAACGGGAGTTGATATAACTGGTGGATTGTCTGTCGCTAATGATATTAATCTTGGTGATAATGATAGGATACAACTTGGAACTCATCAAGATTTACAACTATATCATGATGGTAGTCTAAGTAGAATCCGTGATCAAGGAACTGGTATGTTACTAATTGAAGGTAATGTAATTCAATTAGGGTCAGTATCAAATGGTAATGCCTTGCTGCAAGCAAGGGATGCACTTGGTGTTGATTTATTCTTTGCGAATAGTAAGAAATTTGAAACCACAAATACGGGAGCTATTGTAACTGGAGTTTTAACAGCTACATCATTTAGTGGTGATGGTTCAAGTTTATCAAATTTACCTGCTGGTGCTCCTGTTGGTGGTGCATCAACTAACACAGTTTTCTTTGAAAATGATACAACAATTGGAGTCGGATACTCTGTCACATCAGGTAAGAATGCAATGAGTGCTGGTCCTCTAACAATAAATGTTGGAATCGCAGTTACAGTTCCAACAGGTAGTTCTTGGACTATTGTATAAATATTGATGAGGAAATAATCTTATGCCAGTAACTATTAACGGAGATGGAAGTATAACAGGATTGGCAGTCGGTGGATTGCCAGATGGGTCTGTGGATGCAGATACATTAGCATCGAATGCAGTGACAACTAATAAGATAGCAAACTCAGCGGTGGCAACTGCTAAGATAGCAACAAATGCAAACTACGCTTGTGCACATTACATATATCGACTACCAAGTGGATCGAACGCAACTATATCATCTAATGTTGGTAATGGAACTAAATTATTAATTAGTGATGTAAAACAACAAAAAAATATAACTCTTGACACTGGTAACAGTCGATGGACTCATGCCACAACTGGAATTTATTTTATTATCTTGCGTTATAGACAAGCTTCTGGTGGTGATATATGGTCAGTTTTCGGTGTTACAAAAGGTGGAGATAGTGATTGCGTTGGAGTATCTGCAAGAACAGGTTCAGAAAATAGTCATAACGAAGCTTATAATATAATTTATACAGTTGATAGTACAAGTGCCACATATCAACTTCAAGGTTGGTCTGGTAACACAACTAAAACTGTTATTGCTCCAACATCACAAGGAAAACCTGGTTGGTCAAATTATGATACTCTGGTTGGATACACAGATGCTAATGGTGGTGTTATGATGGATTATAACATTTTCAAAATTGGAGATTTATAATGAGCGATTTAAACTTTTTAGATACAAGTGGCAATAAACAAACGATAACTGTTCCAGCAGTCAATTCAATGGCATTTAACACTGCCAATACAGAGAGAATTCGCATCGACCCAAGTGGTCGTCTATTAATAGGGACCCAGTCTACTTCTGATAATGCGTTTCTTGTCGTAAAAGGAAATGTAACTGGAAGTGGACAGCAGGGTGAAATGTTGTTACTCAATGGTGCTAGTCCCATTGAACAGAATTACGGATTGGGTCAAATTACATTTGGTGGTGGCACTGGTGATCAGATTTCATCAAAAATTCAGGGTTTTGCTGACCATGATTGGAATACAGGTGGAGACAGCACGGATAGTCCAGGTCGTCTTGTGTTTTACACAACACCCGACGGATCAGCAACTCCAACAGAAAAACTTCGTATCTCATCATCGGGTGCAGTTACAAAACCAAACCATCCATCATTTAGAATTAATAGATCTGTAGGTAATAATTACACAAGTACAACACTTAATGAAATACTTCCTTGGGATGTTGTTGAATGGGATAAAACAAATGTATCTGGATATGGATATGACACCTCTACTTATAAGTACAGAGTTGCAGTTGCTGGTGTTTATTGGTTTCATTGTGCAGTTTACACTGATACAAATGCTGAAGTTATGTTTGACATAGTAAAAAATTCTGCTGGTAATTATATACAAAGAGCAGAATTAAGACAATCAGGTGGTGATGATATTGGTAATAACTCAATCGTTCATTGTGCAGGGTTATCTCAATGTGCTGTTGGAGACTACATATTTGTAGTTAATTCTGGTGGAAGTAACATTGAACTTATCGGTGGCAACGCTGAAGGGTACGTTGATTTTAGTGGTTATCTTATAGGGTAAAATTATGAGCACATTAAAAGTAAATGCAATCAAACATATAGGTGGAGCGACTGATGCGATTAATATTGCATCGGATTCAGACGTTGGTATCGGAACTAATGCACCAGTAGAGAAACTTCATGTTCATAAAGAATCCGCTACTGGACCTTTTATGTTCATTACAAACACCAGTACAGGTGTAAGTGCATCAGATGGAATTCAACTCGGATATGATGGTAATAATAGCACTGTATTCAAAAATAATGAACCAACGGATATAATTTTTTCTACAGGTGGCACTGAAAGATGTAGAATTGATCATGATGGAAATTTCAATGTAGCAAGAGAAAATTCCAGTCTTGAAGGAGGACATATAGTATTAAACAGAGCAAGTGATAATACAGAAAAGTGGCATTTGGATGTTTATGGAAGTGGTGATAATCCCGATTTCAGATTACACGCAAATGGAACCTCTCATTTTGCGATTAACACATCTGGACAATGGGTAGATGCACCAACAGGATCTGTCATACAGGTTGCACATGGAAGATATGATCCTAACACTGATACTTATTCAGTGATAGCTTCAGAAACGAAGGCAAGAAGTCCAGCTTATGTTGATATCACTCCTCTTCGTACTGATTCCAAACTTCTAATACAAGCTAAAATTCATACAAGAATGTTAAATAATCCTGGTTGTAGTTATGGTATTGATTATTCAACTAATAGTGGGAGTAGTTGGACAGCACTTTCTGGAATGGCTACCAGAAGTGGATCAGCATTGGATTTCTTTTATAAAGGAGAAACCCTAAATCATCACTATACTGGTTCTTGTTTAACATATATTGATTCTTTCTCAGGTTCAAGAAGGTTTTCTCCTTGGGGTCAAGGATGGGGTGCAGGAACTTGGGAACTCTCATATGGACACGGTGAACACTCAGTCACTATTTTTGAAATAGCAACGTAGGAGACATTATGGCTAATTACAGCGACGTTTTAAGACAATATTACTCATCATCAAAATGGATTTTAAGAAAGGATGGAGACGATTACAACAGTTATATAAGTTTAGAGTGGTTAGATTCAACTACAAAACCAACAAAAGCAGAACTTGATTCGTATCTACCATCAGTTGAAACTGAAGAAATGAAAGTATTTCGTCAGATGAGAAATCAAAAATTATTAGAATGTGATTGGACACGTATGGATGACTGTGGTATATCAGCAACTAAGAAAGAAGAGTGGGCAACATATCGACAACAGTTAAGAGATATTACAAAGACTGTTACACCTGTTTTCTTGACAAGAGGAATCATAGATGAATCTAAATTTTCTTGGCCAACAAAACCATCGTAGTTGACACTTTGAAAACTATGATATATAATAAGTAAAATTGAAAATAACATGGAATTGACTGATCATCAAACACATTTAAAGTCTGTAACCGACCAAGCACAAGGTCTTGTAAATGAAATTAATCAACTTGAAGGACAGGCAAAAAGCAAAAGAGATATGCTTTTAAAACTTCAAGGAATAATTGAATATCTACAGCAAACTGGTGTAGAATTGCCACAAGAAGTACCTGCTCCACCCGAACCACCTGTAGCAGAAGAAGAACCTGTTGAATCATAATTATAAATAGAAAAAAAGATTAAAATTTAGATGGCATATATTGGTCGTCAACAATCATCGGGGTCATTTTTAAAACTTGATGATATAAGTTCACAGTTTGATAATGTTAAAACCACTTTTAATTTAACAGTAGGTGGTCAACCATTTTTTGCTGGTAATCCATATACGTTATTGGTATCCTTGGGTGGTATTATTCAAGAACCAATTATGTCATTTACGATTGTTGAAAATCAAATAAATTTTGCATCTGCACCTTGTGGTGGATCTGACTTTTTTATTGTAGTTTTATCTACTACGAATGTTGTTCCGTTAAAAACACTTACCGTTGGTTCAAGAAGTGGAGCAAAAATTCTTGATTTACATGGAAGAACATTAGGAGTTAAAGATCGTAGTGGGATATTTCATGCCATCCCATTTAATCTAGGCTAGACTCATAGCATAAATAAAAAGAAAGCTTTTATGATATAATGGCGAATAGATTTCCGTTAATACTGAATACCAATTCAAATCAAATTCAAGAATTATCAGCAACTGATACTTTGGATTTGACTGGATCTGGTTTGAACTTAACTGGTATTACTACATTTTCTACTTCTGCAGAATTGAATTTAGGTGGTGGCACAAATATAAACACAGGGACAAGAGGTGATATATTATTTTATAATTCCAGTGGACAAATTTCAAAGTTAAGTTTAGGTGCCTCTGGTCAAATTTTAAAATCAAACGGAACAGATTTAGTATATGGTTCAGCTGGTTCAGCAGTGAACGTTTATTTTGTTTCAAAAAATGGTTCAGATTCAGCAGGTGCTGGTAGTGGTGTAGATACAGCATTTGCTTCGATTAGGTATGCTGTAGCAAACATAGGAACTCCAACTGCAACAAGTCCTGCAATCATTTTTGTTAAGGCAGGGACTTATATAGAGCAATTACCAATCGTAGTTCCCGCACATACAACAATTGCTGGAGATAGTATAAGAGCAACAGTAGTTAAACCAGCAGCAGGTTTAGATGCAGGTGGATCAATACAGAACAATCGTTCTACTATGTTTAGAATGAGTAATGCAACTGTTCTACAAGATCTTGTAATGGATGGAATGGGTGGTTATACACCAGGTTCTCCTGCACACAAACCAGAGAGTGCAACGATTGGTGGTGTATATCTTGCTCTCAATGCTGGAAGTCCAGTGTCTACAAAATCACCATACATTTATAACTGTACATCATTTGGAAATGGTGCAACTGGTGCAGTTCTTGATGGCTCAGTTCATTCAAGTGGAAATCGCAGTATGTTATTTCATACTTATACTGCAGTGCATAGTGATGGATTAGGAATATTTTTAAAAGCAAATGCAAACGCTGAAATGATTTCAACGTTTACATATTATTGTCAAGTNGGATTCGCTGCGATTGGTGGTTCTAAAATACGTTCACTAAACTCAAGTAATGCATATGGTGAATACGCTGTTTATTCTGCAGGTTTTGATGCAGGAGAGACACCGAATACAGGAACTGTCCGAGGTACGATGCTTACCTATACAAATGTTCTTGCATCTTCATTTCAAGACGGTGAGCAGATAACTGGTGGAACTTCAAATGCAACAGCATATGTTGTAAATGTACAGGCAGAACCGAAAAGAATTTATATTGTAAGTAAATCGGGAACTTTCCAAGCAAATGAAACTGTTACAGGTGGTACATCTGGTGCGACTGCAACTCTTGCTGCAGCATCATTTGAAACTAACCAATCTGGTAGAATACTTGTAACACAATTTGCAACATCTGCAGATGCTGGTGACGCTTTACAATTTGCAACGACTGATGGTAACGCATATCAAATACAATCTGTAAGTTCAGTAACAGCAAATAGTGTAGCATACCACGTATTAGTATTTTCAACATCAAGAGCAACACCAGTTGCAGATGGTGTATCTGTGAATGTAAGGAAAGAGTTTAGTCTTGTAAGATTAACTGGTCATGACTTCTTACAAGTAGGTACTGGTGGAACAGACACCACAAACTGGCCGAATAACCCAACACAGAATCCAAATCAAACATATCAGGTAATGACAAACGCAACCGATCCTGGTCGTGTTTATTATACAGCAACGGATGAGTTAGGAAACTTTTACGTTGGAGATCAGTTCCAAGTTAATCAGGCAACAGGAAACGTTACTTTGGATGCTTCGGCATTTGACTTATCTGGTCTTGAATCATTAAGACTTGGTTCAGTTGGTGGTTTGATTGGTGCTTCTGTTAACGAATTTTCAACTGACGGAACATTAGCTCAAAATAGTAATAGTAAAGTTCCTACACAGAATGCTGTTAAAACGTATGTTGATGGTCAAATCGCTGGACTCAACGCTGACAAAATACAAGAACAGGACACAAGTGTTGAAACGATTGACTCTGGTTCAGATGGTAATATTCAATTTAAAATTAATGCTCAAATGAAACTGCAAATTGATAGTGGTGGGCATACAATACCTGGTGCTGATAATGCATCGGACTTAGGTTCATCAACAAAGAGATGGAGAAACATATACGCTGCTGATATGCATTACTCGAATGAAGGAGATAAAAATTCTGTTGATGGAACTTGGGGAAGTTACACGATTCAAGAGGGTGAAAATGATTTATTCCTCCTAAATAATCGTAATGGCAAAAAGTATAAGTTTAATTTGACGGAGGTTAACTGATGCCTGTATTTGTTGGTGCTGGAACATCTAGTTTTATGAAAGGTAGTGATGGTGTGGGAATGTCCACTGCCACCACAACCACAAGAAATGCATTGTCAGGGGTAAGACCAGGTCAAATGATTTTTAATCATACTTCTAACTTGATGGAATATTATAATGGAACATCTTGGATTGCCATTGATACTCCACCTACAGTAAACAATATAAGTCCAACTGAAGTTGCAAGTGCAGCAGGTGGTAATATTACATTTACAATAAATGGAGCAAGATTTAGTATTGGAGTCACTGTTCAATTTGTATCTAATACTGGAGTAACGTTAAATGCTAGTTCAGTTACTAGAGTTAGTTCAAGTCAAATAACTGCTTTGATTCCTAGAAATAGTTTTGTAAACGCACAAGAACCTTATGATGTAAAAGTAATAAACGCATCTGGTTTAGCAACAGTATTAGATGATCAAATAAATGTAGATAACGCACCTACTTGGAATACTTCAGCGGGTACAATTGCAACTATTGATGATTATGATACAGGAACTCATGCAACACTTTCAGCAACTGATGCTGAAGGAGATACAGTTTCATATTCCATCGCATCTGGTTCACTTCCACCAGGCACAAGTTTAAATTCCTCCACTGGTGCAATAAGTGGCGATCCAAATAATGTAAATTCATCAACCACAAGTTCCTTTAATGCAAGAGCAACAGCTGGAGGTAAAACAGCAGACAGAACTTTTAATATTATAGTTAATCCTGCAAATGATGGTTCTTCTGCTACAAAGGCAACTGCAAACCCCACACAATTATATACTGACACTGGAATAAACACTTCTGGTGTGTACTGGATAAAAGCTAATACTTTTAATAATGGTAATGCAGTACAGGCATATATCTTATTTGATGGGAATAATGGATACTTATTGTGTTGTAATTATGTTCACGATGGTGGTACAAATCCTGCTTTAAATGATAGGACAAATTCATCTTTTCCTTTACTTGGATCATCAACACTTGGAACAAACGAAAGTGGCACACAGTATTGGGGTCACGTAAATGGAGGGAATGGTGGTGTAGGTGCTTTTGGAACCGTTGATATGGTTAGATGGTATGGTAAAACAAGTTTTCATAGTAGAGTAATCCATTTTGAACATAACAATTCTGGAACAATTACATATTGTAATACTGGATCTGGTAGCCACAGTGGTCTTAATAACGGACAGCAGACTAACTTATCAGGACATAGTGCCAATCTTCCTAATACTGCTAACTCAATAGGTAGTGGTTGGACTGGATTCCCATATTATCAAGGTGGTGCTCATCACTGGGGTTTAAGAGGAGGTGGAAGTAGATGGGAAGTTGATGATTACGCCAATGGATCTGGATACGATACTATTCATAGAGTTTGGGTTAGGTATTCATAATGCCATATATTGGTAATAATCACATAGTGGGAGACCACGTTAATAATTTTAAAGTATTAGATGATATTTCAACATATACTGCGACTTTTGATGGTTCAGCATCAAGTGTTGTGTCAACCACTGATGAAACAATTAGAATACCAGAGCATCGTTTCATTCAAGGACAGAGAGTAATTTACAATAATGGTGGTGGAGGAAATATTGGAGGACTTTCGAGTGGCACTGCATATTATGTAACTTTTCATACAACACATACTTTTAAGTTAGCAGCAAGTTTATTAGATGCAAATAATCAAAACAATATTAATATATCAAGTTTGGGTTCAGGAAGTTCACATACATTAACAGCTGCTTTTGATGGTATTAACACTAAGTTTAAATTAACTCATGGTTCTGGATCTACTATAAGGGTTGTAAATCCAACTCAACTTAATATCGCAATTAATAATGTAATACAAAGACCAAATATAAATGACGCATCATTTACAGAGGGATTTGCAATTACTGATTCTGAGAAAATCGTATTTAAGATTGCTCCATCTGTTAATGATATATTCTGGGGAAGTTTAATTGGTGAGACTATTGAGACTTTTGATATAACAGATCATAGAATAGATAATTTTACTGGTGATGGTAGTGAAACAGAATTTACATTATCAGGAACAGTTCCAAATAATGATAGTATCATTGTAACTATAAATGGTGTTGTCCAACATCCAAGCGATTCCACCACAGTCAGAGCTTACTCTCTAATTGGAACTGTAATCATATTTACATCTCCTCCTGCACTTGGTGATGAAATTCAAGTAAGACATATTGGTTATGCTGGATCAACAACTGGTGGTGTTACTGGATTTTATGGAAGAACTGGAAACGTTGTATTAAACTCAAGTGATCATTTAATTACTGGAAATATTAATGCTGGTGTCATTACTGCAACCTCTTCACCATCGAATACAAAGGGACTTAGAAACGTATCAATTTCAACAGTAACTCCATCAGGCGGATCTGATGGTGATCTCTGGTTTACTTACATAGCATAATTATGGCAACTTATTATATTGACTTCAATGGTGGAAATGACTCAAATGATGGACTATCATTTGCAAATCGTAGAAAATCCTTACCAATAGAAATTAGTAGAGAAAGCACAAGTAATTATAATACTATGGTTGGTAATGAATATAGGATTATGGGAATGCCAGCCACCAATATGGGCATCAACGCTACTTGGGAAGTTGGTCAACCAAATAGATACGATGAAAGTGGCGGTGGTCCATACAACGAAATTCATATTACCAACGCAACAGCAGCATCACCTATAGAAATTACCGTAAATGCTGATCATAATTATAGCACTGGTGATCTTGTATATATTAGAAATGTTTATGGTGTTTTACAGGCAAATGGAACTTGGATAATCACTGTCACAGGTGCTAGAACGTTTACATTAAATAACTCATCAGGCACTGGAACATATACTGGTGGTACAAGTGCAGATTATGCGATGAGAATACCTGGCAAAGGTATAAAAGTTAATACTGGTATAAAACATATTTTTAAATGGGATTGTTATAACAATAATACTAACGTACAAAGTGGTAATTCTGCCTATATGAGATCAGATGGAACTTCACCTTTGGGTATAGCATCAAGTAATGTCACAGTAAATATTAGAGGTGGTTATATGTATAGTGGAATTTATCCTGTTCATAGAATTCAAATCGATGCTAGTTTTACAACAGGTAAAGCTTGGTATTATAAACTTGACTCTACATTAGATTTAAGTTCATATCAACAAATCTCAATGATTTATAATACTCGTGCAACTGATGCAAATAATAACACTTCTCATATAAGAGTTTGCTTATGCACTGACGAGACTGGTGATACAATTGCTCATTCTGTCGAGATACCAGGTTTTCATAGAAGAGGTTTGTTTCCTGTAGTCAAAGATTTTGGTGCAAATTTAAATTCAGCAATTAAATCAATTGCACTATATGTTGATTCAGATGTTGGTGCTGAAGATATAAGAATATCGAATGTAATCGCTTGCCCTGCAAGTAGTAATGCAAGCACATTGACTCACCAACATATATGGGGAAAAAATACTACTGCTGAACCGTGGTGGTATCAGGCACAATATATTGCAGAGGATCATCTTATTTTTGGTACACCAAAAGGAGTTGATTTTGATTATGAAGGTTACCATCCTGGTCACACCATCTATAATTGCTTGTACGCTCATACGTCTGAAACCGTACCATTATATAAAATTCAACCTTATTACACTTATCAAAATAACGTAGATTTGGATCAAACCGAAGCAAATAAATTTAGATTTTATGTAAGATATCGTGACCCTGCACCAGTAACAACTGCGGGAGTATTTGAAGCAAGTCCACAAACAAAAATCACAGGTGGTTGGAATACAACTGATATGTCAACACAAGATAGTATTACTTGGCATTATTTTGGTGATCGAAGTAATCAATATATTGGTACTGGTGATGATAATATGAGTAATGTATATTTCAGTCACTTCGGAATAATGGGTTGTTCAACCACAACCTTGGTACAAGTAAGGGGTTATAATGCAACTATTGGCACACTTTATCTTGGAAATCAATCAGGTGGATATGTTAATACAACTAGTGCAAGAGATCAATTTACAACCATAGATAAATTATATACTGCTCAAAATTCTTTTGGGGGATTTGGTTCTAATTCATCTATACGTGATGTAATGTATGAAAATGGACCTCATGTTAAAGATGTTAGATTTTCTGCGTGTGGTAATCATACTTTCGGAAACATTAATTATGCTGGTGAGGCTCCCATTGTAGATCATATGGAAGTATATGGTTGTAGGTATATAATGCAAAGTCAATATAGGACTGGACAATCAAATTTTATTAAAATTAAAAATTTAATTGCGAAAAATTGTGAAACACAACTTAGTTCTAATCCTTTAGCTCTTAAAGTTTATAATTCCACGATGACAAATATACAACAAGAAAGATATGAATGGGCAAATACTCATAGAGGTCACGGAACTTCTACAACTACTTTTGAAAATTACAATGGAGTTTCTGGTGATCATCGAATATTTTTTAGTTGGGGAACTATAAAAACAGAATCATCAGTAAGACACGGAACTACTGGAACTGCTTTGGCTTTCCGTCCGACTATGATTTTTGGTACCACGAGTAACAATTCATATTCAAGAGGACAACTTACTGCTAATACCGAAAAATTACCGTTGTATTTGACAATTGCAGAATTTTATGCTGTTGCAAATAAAGTGGTAACTTGTAAAGCATATATGAGACGAACTAATACTGGTTTAACTTTGAGACTTAAAGCATCATTTAAAAAGTGTTTTCCACATTTATCACAGGATTATATTGCTAACTGTACAGCTAATGTTGATACTTGGCAAGAAGTTACTTTAACTTTTACTCCAATAAGTAGTGGTACCATTTATATAAGAGCAGAAGCATTTGGAGGCGACTCCTACACAGGTTACGTCGATAGCGTTTCACTCACACAAGCACCATGACTTATACAATTTTATCAAAATATCAAAATATAGGTGGAGATTGGTCTGTTACTGTCAAGAAAGACGAATACACTTTAAGTTTACTTTTCAATTCCGAACCCACGGAAGAGATGATAGCAGGACGTGTATCGGTTATTGTCGAAAATATAGAGGAGGAAAAGGAAAATGTCGTTGAAGAGTAGATCAAATCTTTTACACTTAGCAACTGTTGATGGTGGATTGCCATATACAAAAGTAATGCCAAAGGGTAAAACTAATTTTGGATTAGATAATGTTGATGGTGGATTACCAGTTTTTTATAGAGGTCTAGGATATGATGGGTACGTAAATGTCTCTGGGACTTGGAAAGCATTAACAAATGGTTATGTAAATGTGAATGGAACTTGGAAAGAGTTAGATGATATAGATGCTAATTTTAGTGGAACGTGGAATGATTTATAAATGAAAACGTGATATAATAAGAAAACATTAAATTTATAAATCATTATTTAACAAGACATATGAACTTTGCAGTTTATTCAAAAGACGGTTGCCCATATTGTGATAAAATTAAACAGGTGATGGACTTGACAAAACTGAGTTATGTAGTGTATAATTTAAATGAAGACTTTGACCGTGATTCATTTTATGGTGAATTTGGTCAAGGATCAACCTTCCCACAAGTGGTGGTTGATGGTAAAAAACTAGGAGGTTGTGTTGACACAATCAAGTTCTTGCGAGAAAATAGAATCGCAAAATAAAGACATAAATAAATCAACCGACCACATTGATCGTGGTTTTGAGTTGATACTCTCAGGAGGTAAAAAAAAGAGACCTAAATCATTTCGTCTGTTGTTAGATAAGATGATTTCTTTTTTTAACAAGGACATCAACATTCATTTAGACTTTTATGTGGATGTAAAA
>FUFK010037680.1_pt1 | contig 20304 bp, 8 predicted proteins | sample 1021851 | NCBI WGS metagenome assembly FUFK01 (sample SAMEA51879418, study PRJEB19060) | metagenome
AGCTAGTTACTTAATAGTACTAAACTCGAATTTATATGGAGGCATTTTGAGAAAAATTTTTGGCCACAGAGGTTTACCTCGTATTTACAAAGAAAATACTTTTACAGGCATCAATAAAGCCTATGAACACTGTGATTTTGTTGAAATTGACGTTCGATTGACGGGAGATAATCAATTAATACTCCATCATGATCCAAATATTGGAGATGATTTAATAAAAAATTTATCACTTTCAGAGCTTGATATATTAATGAAAGATGGATCAATTCATGACTCGATATTAGTCTCCAGAGACCAGATTCATGGACAAGTTAATTTTGAAATTAAAACCGATACATTAGATGATTCAGAAGTTGATATTTTATTCCAAAAAATGCTCTCTATCTTTGAACCCGGAGATATTGTTTCTTCTTTCAACTGGAAAGCCATTCAATCATTTAAAAATTTATTTAATTGCAATTATGGAATTATTTTTGATAAAGAAGAAGATCTCTTCGAGGCACAAGCGCTTTCTAATCATGATGAAGCATTATTTTTTATGACACACTTTAGTTTGATTGATAGTAGAAACTTTGCTTTACCTAAAAATAAAACCGTTTTATGGACAGTAAATAATGAGGATGATTTTCAGCGATATATGGATATGGAAATTTACGGAATTGTGACAGATATTCCTGATACAATGCAGTTATATAGAAAGTGAGATTATGGCTTTAATTGATGAATTAAGTGATGCTTTAAAAGAAGCTATGAAGGCAAAAGACAAGCCCAAATTAGATGCTATTAGACAAGTCCAAACTGAGATTGCTAAAAAGAAGTCCGAAAAAGGTGAAGAAGCAACAGATGAATTAGTTCTTGGAGTTATATCTTCCTATGTCAAAAAAATGACTAAAGCCGTTGAAGAGTATAAATCACTCGGAGATAGAGGATCTGAGATGGCTGATAAGATACAGTTCGAAATTGATTTTTTAAGTGAGTGGCTTCCAGAGCAACTTAGCGAGGAAGAAGTAAATAGAATCATTGAAGAAGTACTTTCTGAGATGGGAGATGTTGATATGTCACAAATGGGTAAAATTATTGGTGCTGTGATGGCAAAAGCAGACGGTCTTGATGGTTCAGTGGTTAGTAAATTAGTAAGGGAAAAAATTCAATAAAATCAAGCTTGATTTACTAAATATTCTTAGAATTTTGAATTTAATCTTTTGCAATTAACATTCTTTACGTGAAGACGTTTAAATACATACTCGTTGCAATACTCTCAGTCAATATTTTTGTTTGGTTAATAACTTATTTTTTAAATATAAATCTTTTTACAATACTACAAATCCAAACCTCTAACCTTGCAATTGAAGAACCTCGATATAAATTAAATGCAAATTCCTCCAATGTAAAAGGCAATTTTGCAATTGAAGAACCTCGATATAAATTAAATTCAGACATGCAAGAAGATGTATTCGATAGAGTTACTTTTTACTTATTTGATTCGGAATGCAAAAGATATGGTCCTTTTGGCTTTCAAGAGGTTTTTCAAGAAATGGCAAATGGTTTAAGTCTTGAGTGTGAAAAAAAGATTCCGAATGAAAATGAAATTTTGATAAATTTACATGAAAGAAGAGAAGCAGAAAAAGCGACAGCTAAAAGCAATGTTACTAACTTAATTTACTCTTTTCCTGGCTTTGAAGGTGATGAGGAAACTAATACCAGAATTCAACTTGCTATCTACCAGTTACCTGAACCTTTAAGAAAGATTTTAACTACGGAAGTCCAAGTGCTTAATGGGTGCCATCCATATGGAGAGGCTTTATTTAATAGATGTGTGTATGGCGTTTTTGATCCAGTTGGGTATGGTGCTGATGGAAAATATGGTAACGAATGGGATATGACAATTTGGATTTCTGACCGTGGAATAGAGTCTGGGAGATTAAAAGATATTCTTATTCATGAAGCTGCACATGCATATTCTTATTTAGTTTTGCGAGGATGTGTTGTTCCAGATGGATCTAGTTTTAGAGAGTTAGCGCATAAAAGATATGGAGATGAAGAACATTTAGCTGATGTCTTTGTTCTTTATTATGGAGGAAAATGGACAAATTATGATGGACGAGAGAATATTCCAATTAGAGATCGAAGTTGGATGAGTAATATGATAGATTATTGTAATTTGTATGAAGAAGCACTAGCAACATTGTCATCATAGCCATAAAATAAATGAAAAATTAATGGTTGTTTGAGACAAAATAACATTTATCCTTACTAATTATGAAAAATAATTCTTTCACAGTAGCAGTGTTAGGTGCTGGCAACATAGGTTCAGCAGTTATTGAACGTTTGTTAGAAGTAGATAATGAAGTCCTGAATTTGAATCTCTCAAAAGTACTTGTTTCTGATTTATCTAAAGAACGAGATATTGATGGTGGATTACTTACCACCGACTTTGATGAAATTCTTAATGACGAAAATATAGATTTAGTTATAGAGGTTCTTGGTGGAGTAGAGCCTGGTAAAGGTTATATAAAGGATTTATTAGAAAGTGGAAAATCTGTAATTACAGCAAATAAGGATATTGTTGCTGACTGTGGAAGCGAGTTAATACAAATAGCTCAAAAAAATAATGTCTGTCTTTATTTTGAAGCTGCAGTTGCCGCAGGCATACCAGTATTAAAGCCCCTAATTGAAAGCTTAAGAGGAGAAGAGCTTACAAGAGTTGCAGGAATAATAAATGGCACAAGCAATTATATTTTGACTTCGATGGAGGAAGGCAGTACTTATCAAGATGCGTTACAACAAGCCCAAGAGCTTGGCTACGCTGAGCCAGATCCTACAAATGATGTCGAAGGTATTGATGCAAAATACAAAGCGATGATCCTCTCCCTTTTATGTTTTGGAGTTTCCCCTTCTGTTGAAGAAGTATTTACAGATGGAATCTCTAATATAACTAAAGAAGATTTTGACTGGGCTAAAAGGTTAAACAAAACAATTAAATTAGTTGCCCAGATTGATAATAGTATGGATGGTTTTAACGCAAGAGTGTACCCAGTATTGGTGGACAGTAAACACCCTTTGGCCGCAATTCGAGGAGCATTGAATGCGGTTCTTGTTGAGGGAGAAAACATAAATCAACTCGTTTTTTCTGGTCCTGGTGCAGGTTCTGCCCCAACCGCAAGTGCAATCATTGGTGATGTATTCAGCGCTTGCCATCAAATGCTCAGTAGTCAAACAAACTGGTATCCACTTAGAACTCCAAAAAGTGGTGACAAAGAATTTAAAGATGTTCAATCAAGTTGGTTTATTAGATTATCAGTAAAAGATGAGCCTGGAGTTCTTGCTACTATTGCTGGATTATTTGGTGAAAACAATGTAAGTATCGAAAGTGTTATTCAAGAAGGACGAGGAGATAATGCTGAACTAGTTCTTGTCACACATGAAGCAGAGGAAAATAATTTAACTAGCTCGATAGAAAGTATTTCAAAATTAAGTAGTGTGAGCTCAGTTACTTCAACTATCAGAGTCTACATTTAAAAAGTGATTACATACCAATCGACTCGTGGGAGTAGTAAAAAACTATCATTTGAAGATATTATTCTTTCAGGTGTTGCTGATGATAAAGGCCTTTATCTTCCTACATCAACAACGCTAGAAAATTTAAGTTACCTTACCCAAGAAGATTTAACTTATGAAGACTTTGTTAAGACTATCTTTATAGCGCTTGATAAAAATTCAGCTAAATATGTTGAAGATTTATCGATTTATCCAGGGTTTGAAAGCTCTCCAACTCCAACATTGAAAGAAGTTGAGGAAAACAGATATGTTATGGAGCTATTTCATGGGCCGACAAAATCATTTAAAGACTATGCTCTCCAGCCTCTTGGAGCAATAGCAGATAGACGCTTAAGTGAACTTGGGGAAAAAGGCTTGGTAATTGTTGCTACCAGTGGAGATACTGGAAGTGCTGCTATTCAAGCCGTAAAGAACTCCAAAAATATTGATATTGTTGTGCTTCACCCACACAACAAAGTGAGCGAATATCAGAGACGACAAATGACTGAAGTAATTCAAGATAATGTTTTAAATATTGCAATAGAGGGTTCTTACGATGATTGTCAAAATATTGTAAAGACACTTTTACAAAATAATTCTTTTAATAGAAAAGTAGTTTCATTAAATTCTATAAACTGGCTACGAGTAATGGGTCAAACTGCTTATTACGTTTGGCTTACAAAGCAGTTTACATCACCAATTAACATTGCCATACCATCAGGAAATTTTGGAAACGCGTATTCTGCATGGTTTGGGAGAGAAAATGGACTACCAATAAATGAAATTTTTTGCGCCTCTAATGTTAATGATGTTTTAACTAGATTTATCTCTTCGGGTAAATTGGAACCTAGAGAAACTATCCCTTCAGTCGCACCAAGTATGGATATTCAAATACCTTCAAGCTTAGAGAGATTAATTTACAATCTTGAAGGTGAAGCCTCATCGTTTTATGATCAGCTACAAAGTGAGAAAATCGCAAACCTCACAGATAAGTCTACTGTTAAATTGCAAAACATTTTTTCATCTCTATCTTTTGATGATGAGATGATTTTAAATGAGATTGAACTATTTTATAAAAGTTATGGATGGGTAATTGATCCACACACTGCGACTGCATTGTCTTCAAGTGCTTCTTTTTCTTCTGACCTCCCAGTTGTTGGGGTAGCAACTGCTTCACCAGAAAAGTTTAGCAATGTTATTTCTAAGATTATTGATGAATTTTCTGTTGAAAATAAAAAAAATGAAGAAAAATTTTTAGTCCAAAAAGCCAATTCATTATTGGTTGAAAACACAATTAAAGAACAACTGTAAAAAAAATATTCAAAAATTTTATATTCATAGGTTAATATCTTGCGTATGACTTCTATAAAAGACGGAAGAGCATTAAGGCAACAAAATATTTATGACCTTAATAGGGAAAAGCTGATCAATACAGCAGTTCAAGTAATTAATGAAATTGGAGACATTAGAGAAGTTACTTTGACACAGATTGCAAAAGAGGCTGGCGTATCACCTGCAACTGCGTACAACCATTTTCCTGAAAGAATGGAGGATGTTTATTCAGCCATAGTCCATTCAAAAATGGATGTTGCTGCAAATATGGGAGCAACAATTGCAAATAAGTCATTAAGCCCCATCGAAAAAATAAAACAGATCCCTGTTACGTACGCTGAAAATTTAGTCAGTCTTGGGTACACTGGCAAGGTTCTTATAACTCAAATGTTTAATTTAATAAAAGTTGATAAATGGTTAGATCAAGACCCAGTCCAAGCTATTTCAGCATTATTATCATCTACTGATCAATACAGAGATCAGGCAGATGTCATTGCTCTAAATATTGCCACTGCATTTAGGGGAGCGATGTTTGAGTATGCTCTAAATATTGGCGATCAAGTGCTTTTCAATAGATATACAGAGGAATATTTCCTCAAAACAAGTGAAAAATTAGTAGAAAACATTCTTAAGCAGTACTAATTCTTTTGTAAACCCTATAAAAACTATGGAATTTCTTTGTAAATTACTTTACTTTTAATTGATTCTAGTTAAACTTAACTTAAGTTGATTAGAACCAAATCTAATCAAAATGTTGTTGAGTAGTATGAGTAATAAATTTATTTATTGGTATTTAAATTTTGCGTCTTATATTAACTCGTCAACTATCAAAAAAATACTTAAAACAACAACATATATTGCTCTATTTACCATCGTATTTATCTCATCATGGGCAGTGCCACAAGAAGAGGCATATGCAAATTCAAACTGGGAATGTAACGATTCGTTTGCTAGAGCATATTTTTATAAATTAGATTGGGATTATACGTCTACAAACTTCACTATTGACCAATATGTAGCTACAGAGACAACAACCATTCAGCGAGAAACTATAACGGTAGACTTTAGTTCTACATCGCATATTGCTGGAACGGTTAAGGGTATTAACGCGTTAGCGATGTCACCAACAGGGGTTATGTATGTAACTATAACTTCTGATGGGCATGGCACGCATCTCTTTACTATTAATCGAGATNCGACAACCAGCACAACAGCAACACTAACACCACTGGCTCATATCGCAGACTACCAACAAGTCGGTGACAATAACTTTTACAGTGGTGTAAATGGATATTACGGGTTTTCATCAGGTGATTATGTTGTAAATGCCAACGGTAATGACCAAATTTATATGGCTCAGGCTGGTTTTGAGCATGGTTATATTTATAACGTTGCTACTGGTGGTGTGACAACATTTTCTGATCCAGGAATGGTTACCCCTATTAATGCCGCTGACTTTTCTTACATTGGAAGCTGGGATGGATATGAAATAGCAACATACAATGCNTTAGCAAATAAAGTTATACTCTACGACAAAGACAACAACACTATCTCTGAAGTTACGCCAACGAACTCTGCTTTTTCCAATGTCTCAGCAACACTAGCTAGCTACAGTTACAAAACCCCAGAAGGAGAGATCCGTTTTATCATTGATGACGGTCTTGGTAACAGGTTCGAAGTAAAACGAGTTGGTACGAACTCGTATACAGTAGAAACAAAAGGTACAACGTTTACTACAGATAACTCAGACGGTGCATCTTGTGGACCTGAAGCATATGATCCATTTGGACCTTCTTTTAAAACATCACTCGGTGCCTGTGCTAGTGGTTATCAACAGCCATCTTTACTCATTACTAACAACAGACAAACTACTCAATACTTTGATGTACAGTATCGTATCTCTGGAGGATCCTGGGTTGATCTATTAAACGGAACAGAACTCACTCCAGGTGGACAGTTTACGACGGATGGTGCACCACAAGTATACAACGGACAGACGGTCGAGTACCAAATGCGGTACGGCTCAAATAATCCAAATTCTGGAACATACTACATAGTTGGAGACCTTCTAACAGGTTCAGGTTGTGGAGATTATGCAGCTGGTACGGTAAGTACTTCTGCTGGAACATGTGATGGAGGGTCCTCTACACCCACAGTGACACTCACAAATACTGGTACAGTAACAACATATTTTGATGTACAGTACAAGATTGGAGATGGGGCTTGGGTAACATTCATTGACGGAGAGGCTGTTTCCTCAGGAACTCCAGAAACCATCTCTATGCCTGTCTCAGTTGTAAATGGTCAGACAGTATATTTTCAATATCTTTTTGCCAACGCTAATCCAACAGCCACAACAGGATTTACTACAGCTACCCAAAGAACGATAAATTGTCCAACATACTCAGCTACCATAACAGCTACTCCTGCAGCATCATGTACTAATGATCTTTTGTATCACACTGTAACAGTAACTAATACTGGAAATACAACAATGTGGTTTGGAATCGCAGAGAGAAGAAATGTAGGTAACGCAAACTTTTCCTGGATAGATTCACAAAGACAAATTAATGCTGGAGACAGTGCTGTATATACCTCAAGAGCTGTATATAACGGAGTAACTCCAGAGTACAAGATGGTGTATGGAACCAACAGATATCAGTATTATTCTACAGATCTTTACAGCAGCAGTAATACTGAAGGTACATTTACTCAGAGATCGTATGGTAGTTATTTAAAATCTGGAGATAGTTGGGTTAGATGGACCGCAAATAGTGCAGTAGATTGTGATTGGTGGGGTAATGGTGGATATGGAACAAATAGCGGCTCAAATTATACTCGTGTAAGCCAGTCTACTAGTCAGATATGTGATGGATCAGGTAATGCAACTATAAGACTAACTGTAACAAATTACAATGCAGCAAACGATGCATACGCTGGTTTTATAGATGTTCAGTGGTCGACAAATAATTCGAACTGGGTAGATGTAGTGGATGGTCGGGCAATAGCTGATGGGGAGAGTATCACTTTTGAATCGCCTGATCAGATAGCATCCTCCTCCACAGGATATTTTAGGTATCGAATTGCAGCGACAAACCCAACTGACTCTACAACAAATGCATCTTGGGCAGTATTTAGTAGACAGGCTAACTGTATTGCTGATTACTCTAAATCAGCATCATTTAGTGAGTGTTCAGCTTCTGGTCAATACTCTACTCTTTCAATAACCAACAACGAATCCCAGACTCTGTATTTCAGAGCAGTTCCTACAAAAAACGACACACCATATGATTACAGCACATATAACGTTTCAAATTATGACTTTAACAGCGAAGCAATTACATTCTCTGTTCCGGCAAACTCTACACTCACATATGATGCATCAAACAGTCCAGATATGAGAAAGCTTTACCCTGATGGAACTTACGGATATATGCAGTGGATTGTCCAGGGCTCTTATATTGAGTCACCAGATTGGACCAACACTACGGCGTATCCGTATAATATCACTAACGGTCAAATACATCAATGTATTCCAGATATCACTGCAAATTATGATGTTACTTCTTGTAGCTCAGCTGGACAGACATCAACACTGACAATAACCAACAACGAATCAGAAACAATTTACTTTAAAGTTAACCCATCAAGAACTGCCTCAACATACAGCACAAGTTCTTCCTACAGTTCCAACTACAACACAGCAGACGCCACCACATTTTCAGTAGCTGCTAATACTACATTTGTATACACAGCTGGTGCCGTAACCTATGGGGTTAATGAAGACGCTTACATGTTCTGGAGGATTCAAAAATCTTATACAGAGAATCCAACTTGGAATACGCAAGCTTATCCGTATGAGTATTTAAGCTCACCAACAAGTGGGTTAAGTTATCAACATGACTGTGATATCAATGTAGATCCATATAACAACAACTCTTATCAATACGAAACAACACCTTCTAACGAACAGAATAGCTGTGTAGACAACAAGCAGTGGATGGGCTGGGTCTTGTATAACCAAAACTATAATGATGCCAACAGAACATCTCTGTGGTATGCATTTGAGGTTTCAATTGATAATGGTGCCAATTTTAATACCAATAATCTTTTTTATAGAATGGATGATACTTACCACGACAATGATTACTGGGCTGTAATTAACGCTTCAGGAAGTCTTTCAGCTGATGGATACACGGCAGTTCAAGCGACAAATAATCTAAATATGGCAAATTCATCTAATAATCGGTACATATATCTTTCAACTAGGGCTGTATCAGGATCGATTATGAAAATAAGGTATAAAGTAGCGTATGCAGAGAATGAACTTGGCTCAACTGAATGGATTACACTTGGAAATTACAATAAAACTACAGAACAGAGAACTACTGATTGTCAGCCAGAAATTAATACATCTGGATGGGGAACAACAACTACGACTGATACAACAAACGATACTTTCAGCGATCTTGTCACTATTGGCGAATGTCAAAATACAATTGAAACTGGTGGTTTTGCTACATCTACACTCACGCTTACAAGACCAAGTGGTGTGCAGTATTACCTGAAGCTCTGGCAATCGACAGATAGTGGAAGTAACTGGACACCTGTTGAAACTAATTTTGCAATGGGTACTACCTATACAAAAGAATTAACAGTTAATCATGCTGGCAAAATTAAATATAAATTTCAGTTCTCTTATATAAGTGGAGACTTCTCAAATTCTAATACCTATTATTCAGCGGAAAAGACAGTTAACTGTCCAACTGTTGGAGCTAGCACAGCATCTATTGCTCTTGGAACATGCGTATCTGGTGGTGCGACTCCAACTATAACAATAGGCAACAATGGTTGGGCTACTGGCTATTTTCACGTACAGTACTCAACCGATCTAGGGCAAAACTACAACGACGCCTTCTATGATCCAAATAACGGAAACGCCACAATCTATCAAATGATTCTTCCAGGCGAGGTTAAAACATATACCATACAGGACACAATATCTCAGGGTACGACAGTTGTCATGCAGTACAGATTTGCAGCGACTTCGCCCGTCTCTAGTGGTAGCTTCACAACAACGGGTACATTATTGATCGACTGTTCTTCTGATGTGTCAACTGTAACAGTTGAACAAGATACATCAGCAGAAGCATGTTACAACGGTTCACAACAATTAAAAGTAAGATACACCAACTCTTCTTCTTCTACTAATTATTTTTATTACAAAATAAATAAGAACAGTCAGGGTTATGATACTAACTGGTCTGTAGCCACTTTAAATGCAAATACGAGTAACGGTACGGTGACTCTTCCAGAATCGTATGGAAACAATGATACTGTATTGATTAAATATCATATTGAGAGCACAGAAGGCGGATCGTACGGCACAGAGGTCATAAATGATTTAATAACGATTGATTGTGGAACAGAGGACTTTTTTACAGTAAGCACAGATTATGTGTCTTGTAACCTCTATGGAGCTGATAAGTTAGAGTTTAAGTTTAAAAGAAACAGCACATCTGCAAGCTTTAGTTCCAATGCATATGTTCACATAGAAGCTGAAATCTCACATGATGGAAACATATGGAAGCCTCTTGGTAGAATGCAGTACTCAAATTTTAGCACCGGTTTTTGGTACTCTAGCTCTGGAACAAAAGGCAATTTGAATGATACTCACCCTACCTACTATGGATATATCAGGCCGTATTACATTAGCAATAATGAATATGTAGCTGGCGTAATTCTTACTGACTCAACACATCAGTACCAAATTAGATATAGAACATACACCTCAACAACTAACAACCTTACAATGGGTAATTTCACTGGTGTTTTTACAACAATGACTATTGCACCAGATACAAATTGTGATCAAAATGATATACAACCTGTAACATTAACTACTACGCAGTTGACTTGTTTGGAAAATAAAGGACAAGTTGAGTTTACGTTTAATGACACTACAGTGACACATTTAGATCCTTATCAACCTGCAAGACTTTTCTATCAATACTCAACAAATGGCGGTGTTACGTGGTCTACAAATATTAGTCAGAGAGAAGCGTTATCTAATACGGCAACCTTTAATTTACCAAGTGTAAAAGTAACAAATGGTACTGCACTACAAATTAAATGGGGCTACGTAAGAGATCATACTCTATACAGCACCAGTACCTCTTATCATACATATCACAACTCATATTCAAATACAAACATTAACGCAAGGCAGTTTGACTATATAGGTGGTCTGACAAGTACCGGTCTGTATTACGAGCACTATAGAGAAGATGATTCTTCAAATGATTTTAATGCTAATTTCATGAACCATAACATGGTCAACACAACAACTGTAAATGTTGACTGTGATCCGGACTCAACTTACTCTCAGACATTAACAACTTGTGAATGTAATGATTTGGGGGCAACCTCTACACTATCTATTACAAATAATGACAACTACACCTCTTACTATAAAGTGCAGTACAAGATTGGAAATGGTCAGTGGTTATCTGCTACGGATTCCTTAGANTCTGCCTTCGATATCTCGGTNAGTGGGGGCACGACTAATGATAGTTTATCAAAATTTGTTCCAGATGGTGAGACGATACAGTGGAGAGTAAAAGATACAACCAATGGTGGTGACTTTGACGGTCAAGAGTGGGAAGAAGTAACTGCTAGTGCAACAGTTGACTGTGGTTGTGCAGGTGGTTCAGTTGATATAAATATAGACTCAGCAACATGTGGAAACGGCTCTTCTACACCAATCATAAACTTAATTCCATCAAGTTCTGACACAGCTTATTTCACTGTTCAATATAAAAGAAATACTGATACCGACTGGGTTGCATTTAAGACAGAGGAATCTGTAACGAACGGACAAACTGAAAATCATACTATGCAAGTCAGTGTTGTACACCAGGGAACAATCCAAGTTCGTTATAAAGTTAATAAAATATTAAGTAACTTAAGTTCACAGGAATGGAATTACACAGATACAAAAACCATTAACTGTCCATTTACTGCAGTATTAGGCGAAGCAATATATTCAAGTTGTGGAACAAATTACAGAGCAGCGTCATTTAAAGTAACAAATACCAGTTCTTCTACATCTGCTGCGCAATTCCGAGTTCAGTACAAAATTGTGACTTCAAGCACAACAGTCACAGATTGGACAAACTCTTCCATAATAGATGCTGTTGTTGCTCCTGGAGCTTCTCTAGTAACAACTAATAATCTACAAATAACTGAAGGACAAAAAATAATTTGGAGATACGAATCTGTAAATTCTTCTGAAGATTTCCTAAATAACTGGACAGAAGACGATACAAGTGGTTACGTAAACTGTGTAATAAATGTAACAGTAACTAACGCAATGAGTTCATGCGATGCTGGATCTCAAACAGCGACACTTAATTTAACAAATGATGAATCGGATAATACTGTTTATTTCCAGGTTCATTACAAAACAGGCAATTCTTGGATTTTGAAGTCTGCTAATTTAGCAGTTAGTCCCGGCGACACAAATAGAACCTTAACTGTTGATGTTGAGCATACCAAAAACATTCAATGGAAATATAAAGTAAGTGACACAAGTAATGATTATGGAAATTCCGAGGAAGTTGAACTTGCAGCCTCCGCTACTGTCAATTGCCCAATTCTGGATGCAACTGGTTCATCAGCTTTTGGCGCTTGTGAAAGCGGTCAGAGAAAGTCAACTTTTACTATGATAAACTCAGCTTCAGCTAATGCCCCAGCATACTTTTATGTTCAATATGATTTGAGTGGTGACAATCAATCATGGATAAACGCAACTCAAGCAAACCTTGTAACCGCTGGAGGTCAAAATAATGTGCATGTATTTGTCCCTAATGGAGAGACAATTACATGGAGATATTATCCAATGACTACAGCTACAACTCCTGCTGATAATCAATGGATAGCTGAAACCACCAAAACTCCAGAGGATTGTTCTTTAGATACACTCATCTCCCATACATTAGATGCATGTATTAGCAATTCCCAAGTATCTAGATTTGTCCTAACTAATAACACTGCTGGAAACGTTTATTATCAAGTCGAATATTTTATTGAGGGTACCTCAGCATATGTTGTTGCAGATAATGACTTATTACTTAGCGCAGGTTCACCGCAAGCATTTACACAGACTGTAGATTCTGGAAAATACATTCAATGGCGTTATAAAGCAGCAACATCCCAAAATGGTTTATTATCTGCAGCTTATGTTGATCATGTTGAGAACACTGAATTCAAAAAGTCTGTGAATTGTGAAAGTATTGATCCGAGTGTCATTCAATCATTTGGTATTTGTTATAACGATACAAAAGAAGTTAAATTTATAATAAAAAATAGCTCAAGTGCTACCACTACTGCATTTTTTAAAGTTCAGTATAAAATTGGAGCTGGAGAATGGATTGATAAACCAGACCAAACAATTGGTATAGGTGGTCAATATCCACATTCACAAATTGTTTCATCTGGACAGACAATTCAATGGCAATACAAAGTTGCAAAAAATCAAGCAGCCCTTCCAACCGAATGGACAACATTAAATCAAACAACTATTGCCTGTAGTGGTGGGGAAGACATCTCAGTAACATTTGATACAAACTGTGATGCTAATGGCTATAAGACCTCTAAGTTAAACATATTTAATTCAAGTTCAGGAACTTTATATTACAAAGCCGAATACACATTTGAAGGAGCTAGTAGCAATAACTGGACTGTTGCAGCTGAACAAGTTGTGATAGCGACTGGGAATTCAACATTTTTACCAATATCTGTTCAACAAGGACAAGCAATCACTTGGAGATACAAAGTGTCTGAAACTGGAAATGATTTTGACTCATTAAATTGGACTACATCACAGACTTCAGATGTAGTAGATTGTACGGGAGTAAGTATATCTACTCCATATACCTCACTAAGTCAGTGTGTTTCTGGTGCAAAGACTTCAACTTTCAATTACACAACATTGTCATCCAGTGCAAACGCAGCTTATTTCCATATACAATACAGAATTGATGGTGGAGCATGGATTAATAAAGTAACATCTTCCGATGGAACACTTGCTGCTGGTCAGTCTAATGCGGTAACACAGTCTGTAACTTCTGGCACAACTATTGAATGGCAATATAAAGCAGCTTACAGTTCCACAGCTTTGACAAATGCGAGCTTCATCAGTCTTGCAGGTGGTGCAGAAGAGGTTGATTGTGGAGTCCAGTTATCGGTAAGTCATAGTTTCAGTACATGTGCAAATCAAACAGCCACTTCTACGCTTTTATTAAAAAATACAGGAGCAACTCCGATGCTTGTAACAGTTCAATCCAAACTCAATACTGGAAGTTGGGCTACTGAAGTATCAACGTATGAAATAACGGCTTCAAATGAATTATCGTTAACAAAAACAATCGTTAGTGGTCAAACTATTAGTTGGAAGTATAAATATGCTGGAACTGTCGTAAAACTTTCTTCGGCAGCAGAGACAACAATGGATACAATACCGGCATTAGATTGTGAGACAGCTGTACTTAGTCAAGTTTCTGTTAATAACGTTCTTAAATCCTGTGTGTTAGGAAAGAGAATTTCTGAATTAACGTTTACAAATAACTCAACTGAAACAGTCTATGTAGAGGCTTGGTATGACACAGGGTCTGGCTACGTCCTTAAAGGAACATATTCTGTTATAAATGGAACGCCAAGGGTGCTAGAGTCTCCTGGTGCTGATCATCAAGCAAGTGTTAAATGGAAATATCGATTGGGACTTTCTAGTTCAGTAACTGGAGACTTTACAGAGCTCAGTGCACTAACAGTTGACTGTCCACAGACATCTCAAGTTTCAGCTACTCTTGAAGCTTGTACTAACCTAACAAGAGATTCCAAACTTAACATTAAAAATACTGGTTCAGTAACTCAGTATTACCAAATTTATTACTCAATAAGTAATGGTAGCTACCAATACTTAACAGAGATATCTCTTGGTGCAGGTTTAGAAAATAACTCTAGTTATGTGAATTTATCTTCTGGACAATATATTAACTGGAAATATAAGACATCTACTGTTCAAGGTGATTTCACTAATTCAAATGATAACTTTGTCACAAGATCTGCGACAGTGAACTGTATCGATGATAGTTTGTCAGCAACAGCAAGTAGTACATGTACTCCAAATGGTGCTATCTCAACTAAGACATCTAAATTTACAATTACAAATAGTTCAACTGACTCAAAACAAGTTGAAGTTCAGTATTCAACAGATAACGCAACATACCTTCCAATGGGTACACAAACTGTTACTAATACGCAACCGTTTGTAGATGATAGGATATTTACAACTAACTACTTTACTTACAGATATAGAATTTTAGGCACAACAAACTGGTCGCCGGCGGTAATTAGTATGGCTCCATCAGATTGCTCTACACCTACAAATGTTATAAGTGCATACAATACGAACCAATGCGAAAGTGGTAGTTCTATTGCTAAATTAACAATCGTTAACCCTGGTCAAGCTGAAACGGTAATTTATGACATAAATATCAATAACCAGGGTTGGCAGAGTGGTGGAAGCACTCTTGTAAATGGTACATTTACATCATCTGGAGTAAAAGTACCAGCAAATACTTCTTTCCAATGGAGATATAAATTAGTAACTGATTCAGTTTATAAATATGTAGATGACATAGCTAACAACTGTTCTCCAGGTAGCTCTATTTCAGCCGTTNCTGAAATCTTATGTCTTCAGGATGGAGGCAGTAAAGAAGCTAGATTACGAATTATAAACGTTGGTTCGCAGAGTGTTAGTGTTATGTACAATTATAGAATCAACAATGGATCAACAGTGTCTGGCTCTGCGCCGATTTCAATAAATCCAAATTCATCTGGATACTCTATTCAAGTTCCTTTAAATGATGGAGACCAAATTGTTTTTGGATATAAGTTAACAAGTGACACAAGCTATCAACAAACCCCATCTAAATCAACTTCAGAATGTGGGCCTGGTTTAATAAATCCTCAATTAATTCAAACAATTTCTGAATGTACGCAAAATACTGCTGTTTCAACAATAGAAATGAGAAACCTTTCTGATCAAATTAAAACTTTTTATCTAGAGTATAAATTAAATGACGGACCATGGGTCAGCTATGACACAGTCACAGTAGATGCATCTAGTCTTGTAACTAGATTATTAACTGTAACTCAAAATACAACTATACAGTGGAGAGCACTTGAAAATAGTTATACACAATTTGACCTCAACTCTCCGTATCAGATATCTCAAGTAGAGACAGTCACATGCGAATCAACTACTACTACAACACTGCCTCCTGTGAAATACATATTCGAGCCAATTGTCTCAACAAACAGAGTGTGTGATTTTGAAGATGGTGGAGCAGAGTTTGGCATCACAGTAGATAATTCAAGATCTAATGTTTCTGCAAAAGTATTGAAGAAAATCTGGATCAATACAACACTTATTGCCCAGGAAACCGTTAATGTCCCAGCAGGTCAATCTGTTGATTTTTCTTCTATTGAAGTTGGTGAAAATAAATTCTTTACTGTTGCACTTGAAGTGACAAACACTGAAAATGGCAAAGTTCAAAAAATGATTAAGAACAAGGATGCAGACTGTATTGAAGATGAAAGACTAATTAATGAAGGATTGAATCCTCTTGATGAGATAGAGGCGACAGAAGACATAGATAATGTTATGGATGGTGACGGTGACGATCAAGAAATGGAAGACAATGGTGAGTCACTCTTGTTCCTTCCAGGTGATGATTTTGTTGAGTTTGTTTATAACGAAGATGCAGATAATCCATTTGTTCCACAATTTACAGATGAATCTCCTCCAACACCTGGAATACCGTTTACAGGTCGAAATGTTGGTGGCTTTATCATTTCTTTTGGATTGATGCTTATGGGACTAGGAGCTTTTATACTTAGAAGAGCGTATTAGTTTGAAATGGCATATTTTTTTATATATTTACTGATAATAATTGTTAATATTTTTGCAGTATTATTTGTACTTAAAATTAGAAGAAATAGATTAAATGATGCAGATGTCATTACAGATGCAACACTTGTAGAGGAAGATTCAATCCAACAAGTAAGAACTAAAAAGTCTCGCTCTTTATTTAACAAACAAGATCCAAGCACAAATATTTTTGTTGAATATGAAGAAATAGAAGAAGATGTGGCAGAGAAAGTCTTTGATGGTCAATTTCTAGATATTGCTGTAAAGGAAAAAATCGTAAAGAAAAAAGGTAATTGGTACTTATATGGGGAAGAAAAACTTGGTTATGGAAAAGATAAAGCTAAATTTTATTTACTTGAGAATCCAGACGTAGCAAGTGAGATAAGAAGTCAGTTAAGTATTGCAATAGATATAGATAATGAAATTAATCAAAGCGATTTAAAAAAATTAAAATCTGATGATTCAGGAAATGAAATAGATGTATCTTCAAATGAGATTGAGAACCAACGCTCACTTAGTTTTATAAATCAAAATTTAGAAGTTGAACTCTCAGAGGTATACGTAAAATCTAATATTCTTAAAAAAGTCCTTGAGAATGCAATTGGCACAGAAGTAATGATTAGCGTAGATGTTAGCGAGAGATTTAATCCATTAATTGCTGAACCTGAAAATTTTACTGAGGACATTGTAACTATGCTTAAAGAGGTAGATTATTTAACTTCAGCAGTTAAAAATATATCCAAAAATGCAAAATATCTCGGTATTGACGTCACAGAGGAAATGTTACGAGAGAAGTTAACATTGATGACATCTAACCGATTTTCAATTGTCTTTACAAAAAAACCAGTTGAAAAACACAGAAATATTCCAAGACTTATATTCGATTTACCACTAAAAAAAAACCGAAGACAAAGAGAAGTAACAAAAGCAAGTAGATCTGCATCAACCCAAAACACAGGTAAAAGATCTCTTCTTCCACTTGGTGTAGGCCTATTAATAGTTGGATTTATAATTCTAATTTACTCTGTTAACCAAACGTTTTTTTCTACATCAGTTATTAATGATGAACAAAATTTATTGGAAAACAAATTTCAAGTCAGTGAACTTAATCTTTCTGAAATAAGAAACCAAAATATGATGACAGAACAATCTTTAGACAATTTAGAACAAACTGATGAATTTCAAGAGTCAATTATTTCAATTGCAACAAAAACTCTTACCAATCAAGCAGCAAAAGCAGAGTTCCTACCTGACGTAGTTGGAAGATTAACAATTCTATCCGCAAATATAAATCATTACGTAGTTTTCGGAGCAACGAACAAAAAATTAGAATATGGACCAGGATATATACTTGGAACTTCACTTCCTGGTACAGGTGGAAATTTTGCAGTTGCCGGTCATAGAACTACTTATGGAGCTCCATTTGGCAATCTTGACAGAGTTCAGATTGGTGAAACAATAATATTTCAGACAAATACAAATCAATATAAATATAAAATTATAGAGGTGAAAATAGTTTCTCCAGAAGATAATTATGTATTACAAAATTATGGTGATGACAGAATTACGTTAACAACTTGTCATCCTAAATTTTCAGCAAAACAAAGGCTCATAGTTATAGGACAATTAGAAAAAGTTGAGGTGTTTGGATAGTGAAAAAACTGATTATTTCATTTATATTTTTCTTTTCGTTCTTTAACGGTGTATTTAACAATGGATATTCAGATACAAAATTATATGATACTGATGAAGCAACTATTGAAATAGATTCAGCAAGAATAGATAAAGATAATTTACAGATTTCATGGTTAGTTAATGGGATTGAAAATATTGATGAAGTAATTCTCTCAGTTCGTGAACTTACACCTGATGGATTGCTTGGTGAGCCTCAAGAGTTTAGTGAATACTCAAATCAAGGACAAAAAATTTTAGAGTGGGATGGTACAACAAATCTTTCTGTTATTTTAAAAATTTTAACCACAAACTACACACAATATAGTGGGCCGGATTGTGACTCAGTTTATTGTTACAGAGACATAACAACTGAAATTACATCAGATGAATATATAATTAATAAAATTCCTGAGTTGCCAGAGGTGACTACTACAGTGCCTGTAGAAAGTGATATATTTGATGAAGAAGAAAATGTTGTTGATACATCAACAAATATAACATTCACAAATGAACTTATCACAACGATTCCACTTTTTAGTGATATTGATTTTTCAGATCAGCAAAAGAATGCTTTTGCATTCCTCATAACTTCTGGAATTATATTTTTGTTTTATGGAGTTTTACTTGCTCAGGAATGGTTCAATAGAATAATTGCTCACTATAGAGTTAGATGGTCAAATCGTGAATCTAAATTAAAAGAAAAAACAAAACTTGAAACAGCAATGGAGATATCTCTTGTTGCTCTTATTACTTCTCTTTTGTATGCATTTGTTGAAGAGGGTTTTACATTTGAAGTACGAGATGAAAACCTAGCAATATTTCTTGGAGTTTTATTTGGACTTGTAATTGTTACTTTCTTTTATGAGGGTATAGAGTCTTTCATTGAATATTATTTATACGATCAAATTGTAAAATTTTCTTGGAATCCTCAAGCTATGTTTTTTGCTGTTCTCTCGACCGTACTATTTATTGTTATCGATCTTCCATTTGGATTTATACTTGGTTTTATTGCGGCCATACACGTAATTTCAAATAGACCTAAAGCTGAGCTGTCACCAAAATTTTACTCAATGATTAGTCTTTCAATAGTTGGATATTTTTTCTTTTACGCTACTTCATTTGAATCTGTAAGTTCCTCGGGTGTTTTAATGGCAATTTGTAAACTTACTTATTTGATGTGTTTAGAGGGAGTTATATTTAAAGCAGTTCCATGGGGAGGGAACGAGTTATTTGATGCAATTGGAGACTCAGATGGAATATATCAAGCAATGCCGATTGTTAGCTTTTTGATTAGTATATGGCTTTTCATAAGAATTCTTGTTTTGCCACCGGATAGTGAGTTTAACGAACTACAACAAACTTTATTAGAGAGCGGATCATTAGCTTACAGATTTATGATTGTTTTATTGGTTTATATATTGATTATTCTCTTACTTGGTAACTTTATGAAAAAATATGCTGAATTGAATAGGCCCGCTGATTATGAAGAAAGTTTAAAGCTGGACGATACAGAAATATCAGATCTAATAGATGATGAGTTAAACGAATCAGTAAATGAGTGGTAAATTCACCACAATTCTTGTTGTCTTAATTGTTATATTCATAGGTGGGTCTTATATATACGTAATTAATAATCCAATTGAGATAAGTATTCAAGCAAATATTGGAAGTACTGAATCTTCTACAGTTGCATCAACAACAACTACATCATCAACAACAACTACATCATCAACAACAACTACATCATCAACAACAACTACATCATC
>FUFK010037611.1_pt1 | contig 20302 bp, 24 predicted proteins | sample 1021851 | NCBI WGS metagenome assembly FUFK01 (sample SAMEA51879418, study PRJEB19060) | metagenome
ACTGAATAAAATTTTAGATAAACCATAATTCTTTTCATCCAAAACATTTAAAAACTTAGAAATATTATCCACCGATTTTTTATTTCGATGTATAATTATTATTGTATTGATATCAGCAATATTTAATATTTTTATTTGATTTATCAAATTATTTATTTCTTTGTCTTTAAAGGGTGGATCAAGAAAAATTACATCAAAAATTTCATTGTTTAAATTTGATTCTTTTAAATGATATGCATTACTCTCATATACTTTAGTTTTATCTTCTAATTTTAAATTAAATATATTTTTTTTTAAAATTTTTAGAGAATTAGAATAATTCTCAAAGAAAATTACTTCTTTAGCTCCTCTAGATAAACACTCAATTCCAAATGAACCAGTACCAGAAAATAAATCCAACACTTTAGAGTTNTTTANATTTNTAGACACTTTACTTGAATGATCTAAAATATTGAAAATCGATTCTCTCACCATATCTCTCAATGGTCTGGTAGATTTATCCAAAGGAATTAATAATTTTTTTCCTTTAAGACTTCCTCCTATGATTCTCATACATCTATAATTTTATATCCAATATCTCTACGATAAAAACCGTTGTCCCAATTTAGATTTTCAATTTCTTTGATTACTTTGTCTCTTGAGGATTTAAAATTATTAGAGATACTAACAAAATTCAATACCCTCCCTCCATTAGCATATACTTTGTTATCCTTTTTTTCTGTGCCTGCATGGTAAATAAAAAATGAGTCATTATTTTTTATTTTTTCAATGTTAGGNATTTCGATATTTTTTTTATAAATATCTGGATATCCATTAGAGCAAAGGACAACACAAATACTTTTTTTCCTCTCCCAAAGAATATCTTGGCTCTCTAAAGTTTCATCACAACAAGATAAAATTAGATCTAATAAATCTGAGGCTAAAAGTGGCATAATTGTTTGACATTCTGGATCTCCCATTCTCACGTTATATTCAATAAGATAAGGATTATTGTCTTTAATCATTAGACCAACATATAAAAATCCTTTATATTTTTCTCCCATGTCTTTAATAGCCTCAAAAGTAGGATTAACAATCTCTGTAACTATTTTTTTGTCAAGTTCTGTATTTATAAGTCCAGAAGGCGAATATGCACCCATTCCTCCTGTATTCTTTCCTTTGTCTCCCTCACCAACTCTCTTATGGTCTTGAGCAGTATTAAATCTTTTATATGTTTTTCCATCTGAAAGCACGAAATAACTCATTTCATCTCCTTGCAAAAATTCTTCAATGAGAACTTGTTCAGCTAAACCAAATTTTCCATTGAATATTTCTTGTACCGCTTTATTTGAACTTTCTAAATCCTCACAAATATAAACACCTTTACCTGAAGCTAATCCATCTGCTTTAATAACTATAGGCATATTTGCATTTTTTAAATATGAATAAGCTTCAGTATCAGTTTTAAATACTCCAAATTGTGCAGTAGGAATATTGTACTTTTCACATATTTTCTTTGTAAATATTTTTGATCCTTCTAATTGTGAAACTTTTTTATTTGGACCAAAAACTTTTACATTTTCTTTTGAAAGAAAATCAACAACACCATCAACTAGAGGTTTTTCTGGGCCTACAATTACTAAATCAATATTATTTTCTTTTATAAATTTCAATAAAATTTCAAATTTATAAAAATCCAGTTCTACATTCTCAGCTATTGAAGCAGTGCCAGCATTACCCGGTATACAATATAATTTTTCAAGTTTAGGGGATTTTGAGATTTTGCTTGCTATTGCATGTTCTCTGCCACCATTTCCAAGAATTGCAATTTTCATATATTCAAATATATATCCTATAAATCATGAACAAGTTAGCAAAATTAAAATATCTACCAAATAATTTTGATATTATAGAAGAAGGTGACCATGTTATTTGTGCAGTTTCAGGAAAGAAAATTTCACTACAGAATTTGAATTATTGGAATGTTGATGACCAAGAGGCTTACTTTTCTTATGTTGAAGCTTCAATAAAAAAAGAAAAAGGTAGTGAATAATTATTATTTTTTCCACCTATTGTGTGTCCAAATCCATTGATCAGGGTTTTTTAGTATCATTTTCTCTAAGATCNTATTTAAATGTTCGGAAATTTCCTCTTGAGACTTTTCTGAATTGATTGCTATTGGCTGTGACACATACATTTTAAAGTTATATTTCTCTAATCTTTCAATATAAATTGGAACCAAATCACATTTATATTTTTTTATAATTTGAGCTGGTATCGTAGTTGTAGATGCTAAGTTTCCAAAGAAATCAATTTTTATACCTTCTGTAACTCTTTGATCAATCATCAAGGCTATTGAGTTACCTTTTTTTAAATTTTCTAAAATTTGTCTAGTGCCCGATCTTCCTTTCCTAATTTGATTTCTACAAATATATTTAGTTCGAATCTGTTCCATTGTTTTATTTAAAAAAATATTATTAAGTGGTCTATATATTGCTGCTAAATTTATTCCATGCTTCTCAATTTGCATGGCCATGAGTTCAAAATTATTAAAATGTCCTGAAATAAAAACAACAGGCTTCTTCTTACTTTTAATTTTATCTAAATTTTCGATACCATCTATTCTAATAAACTGCTCTAACTTATTTTTTCTAAAATCTTTTAAAAAAGGATATTCCGCTAAAATTCGCCCGTAGTTTCCTAAAATATTATTAACAAATTGGTTGTCAGAAATATTTATTACAATTTTAGACTTATGCAAATTTTCAATTATTGATTTTTTTTTTCTAAAAAAGTTTCCAAAATTTTTTCCAATAAAAAATCCTAAATTAGATGCTGATTTATATCCTATAATTTTGCAAATAATAAATAAAAATTCTACAAATAGAAATTCAATAAAATATATTATTTTTTTCATATTTTTTCGTTTAAAAAATTTGAAAACTTTTTATAATTTTCTATTTGCAACTCTACTTTTAAGTATTTAATATTTTTTTTACTATTATTAGCTAGTCTTTTATAATCTTTTTCTGTAGTAATTATTTCTAATTTATTAGTATAAGCAATTTTTTTAATTTTCTCTAAATCTTCATTTGTATAATTGTGATGATCAGGAAATATAAACTTTTTTGAAATTTTAAACTTATACTTATAAAGTGTGTTTTCAAATTCCTCTGGATTTCCGATCCCACAAAAATATAAGTAGCTTTTTTTTCTATTGAAGTTTTTTATATTGATTGGAACATAGTTAGAATAAAATATCTTATTATTAAACTTTTTTAATATTGATGAAAGTTTTGTGTTTTTTTTTTCACCAATTAAAAAAATTGCACTATATTTTTTTAATATTGCTAGTTTTTCCCTTAAAGGCCCTGCTGGAAGTAAATATCCATTGCCAATACCATAAGTTGAGTTAAAGCAAGCAATTGATATGTCATAATCTATTCTTTTATCTTGTAAACCATCATCTAAAATAGCTACATCAAATTTTTTTACCTCAGCTTTATCTAAACTTATAACTCTATTTTCATCACTAATTAGCTTTCCATGTGTCTGAAGCATTTTTCGTTCATCTAGTTGATCTAAATATTTTTTTTTAATGAATACTGTTTTAAACTTATTTTTTAAAATTTTATTTATTTGTATGCTTAGAGAAGTTTTTCCAGTTCCACCAATATAAATATTTCCCACACATATAGTTTTGATTTTATATTTTTTTCTAATTAAAAAATTTTTACCAAAATTTATTAAAATAGTAAAAATTGTAAAAGGAGTTAAAAAATAAGAAATTAAATTTTTATCATTTAAATATAATGGTTTTATGACTTTCATTTAAATAAATTTTTTAATCTCATATAAATTCTTATTTAGTATTTTATCCCCTAAGTATTTTAACTTTTTACTTACCCTATTTCTTTGTAAAAAATTAATTTTTTGACGAACTATAGATTTCATATTTTTTATTGAGGTTACTCTTGTTGTAATTTTAAATTTCTCTAACATTTTATAAACTTCTTTAAAGTTTTCTACATGTGGACCATATAAGATATAATTACCTTCCCGTGCCGATTCTAGAGGGTTCTGTCCTCCATGTGGTATAAGCGATCCTCCCAAAAATGTTAATTTTGATAGTGAATAGAATTTCGCAGTTTCTCCGTAAGTATCAACTATGTATATATCTGTATCTTTGCTTAATTTTTTTTGTGAGGTATGCAATTGAGAATTTAGACCAATTTTATTTAATTCATCAATTATTTCTTTTTTTCTATTTATGTGTCTTGGGATTATTATTGTTATCAAGTTTTTAATTTCAGGCTTTAGTTCCTTATGCACTTTCCCAATAAATGCCTCTTCTGTTCGATGAGTGCTTGCTGCACAAAAAATAATTCTTTTTGAAAATTTTTTTTTAAGATTTAAATTTCTTATATTATCTTTTTGTGATGCTCCATAAAACTTTAAATTACCTATTAATTTTATATTTTTTGTCCCTAATAACTTTAAATATTTTTTAGACTCGATATTTTGTGGTAAAGCCAGAGTTATTTTTTCAAATATATTTTTAGAAAAATTTGGGAAGAATTTCCATCTGTTGAAAGATTTTTTTGTTATCCTAGCATTAAGAAGGATAATTGGAATATTTTTTTTATGTAAATTTTTAAACATATTAGGCCAAATTTCAGAGTCCACAAATATTGCTAATCTAGGTTTCCAATGATTAATGAAATGTTTGGTCAAAAAATTTATATCAAAAGGATAAAATTGATGAACAGCTTTTTTAAACTTTAATTTAGATAAAATATCCGAAGAACTGGTAGTTGATGAAGTAATTAAAATTCTTTTTATTTGCTTGTCTTCTTCAAATTTCCTTATAATTGGAATAACACTTAATATTTCACCCACACTTGCGCCATGTATCCAAATTGTTTCATTTTTATAATTTTTTTTTGCGAGAAATCCATATTTTTCCTTAAATCTATTTTTATCCTCTTTTCCTAAAAATATTCTAATTAATATAATTATAGGAGAAATTAATAGTAACAGAAATAAAAAAAAATTATAAATAACAAGCATTAACTTTTATTTATTTGTTTATTATAAAAGTTTTTATAAGTTTCAGATTTCTTTAAAAGTTCTTCGTGATTCCCTGAATCCAAAATTCTACCTTTATCCATTACATAAATTCTATCCGAGTTCAGAATAGTCGATAGTCTATGTGCTATAACTACAGTTGTTTTATTCAATGTTAACTTATCAAGTGCTTTTTGAATTTTTTCTTCAGTTTCAGAATCTAGTGAAGATGTTGCTTCATCTAAAAGAATAATTTTACTATCTTTTAAAAAGGCTCTGGCAATTGATAGCCTTTGTTTTTCACCACCAGATAAACGGACTCCATTTTCTCCAATCATTGTTTGATATTTATTTTCAAACTTATCGATAAAATCTTTACACATTGAATGTTCTGCAGCTTTATAAATATCTTCGTCTGAGGAACTTGGTCTTGCATATTTGATATTATTAAAAATTGTGTCATCAAATAAAGTTACATTTTGATCAACTATTGATATTTCTTTTCTGAGAGTAAATAAATTAACATCTTTTATATTTTGTCCGTCGATCTCTATAATTCCAGATTTGGCATCATAAATTCTAGGTATTAAACTTAATAAAGACGATTTACCTGATCCACTCTGACCAACTAATGCAGTCATTTTTTTTCCATTAATTTTAATATTAATATTTTTTAAAACTTTATTTTCTAAATTTGATGAATAATTAAAATTTATATCCTTAAATTCAATATTACCGTTTTTATAATCAAAGTTAGATTTTTCCTTATTAACTTTAATCAGATTTTTAATATCAATAATTGGCAATATTCTTTTACCAGCTGATAAACCCTGCCCTAAACCAACATTGATTGTAGCAAGTGTTTTTATTGGTTGATAGGCCAACATCATGGCGGCTAAAAATGAAAAAAAATTATTTAAACTTAATTGATCATTCATAATTAATTTACCTGAGTAGAATATTAAAATAGCTATCATAATTCCTGTAAGAATTTCCATTACAGGGTTAGCTCTATGGTAAACTGCAGCAATTTTTATAGATTTATTTTTTAAATCGTTAACAAATTTTTCAGATCTTTCAAATTCGTAGTTTTCTCTTTGGAATATTTTAATTATTTTATGGTTTTTGAAAATATCTATTAAATATTTATTTAAATCTCCAGATTTTTCCTGAGCTTCTGTAACAACCTTACTTATTCTTTTTCCTAATTTTTTTGCAGTAAAAGATGCAAATGGTATCATAATAATAGCTATTAAAGAAAGTCTCCAGTTTTGCAAAAACATCACAGTTAGAAGACCAACTAAAGTTAATCCATCCTTAAATAATGCTAAGAATGAATTACTTAACATTCCAGTAATTTGATTTACATCAAAGTTTAAATTTGAAATATATTTACCAGTATGTTTATTTTCAATATATTCAGTATCGGCTTTTATAAAAGAAGTAAGCATATTCATTTGAATTTGTTTTTTTACTTCCTCAGCAACATTTATCATTAATAATCTGGCTATATAAAGTGAAATACCTTTTGTAGCAAAAGCTAAAATAATTAGAAGCGGTATCATTAACAATAAACTTTCATCTCTATTTAAAAAAATTTTATCAATTGCTGGATCTAATAACCATGCAGTTGCAGATGTGCTGCCAGCAACTAATATAGAAAAAAAGACTGCTAGAAAAATTTTATTTAAATATTTTTTCGTATAGTCTTTGTAAAGTCTTTTTAATATTTCAAGGTTAGACATTTAAATTATTTTTCCAATTAAAATATTAATAAATACAATAAGACCTAATAAATTATTACTTTTAAATTTTACTAGACACATATAGGGGTTTGATACTTCAAGATTTTTTATTTGATAGAAGATCAAATGAAAAAAAGTAATTACCGTGGACATAAAATATGACACTTTAAAATTCATCAAAAAACCAACTAAAATTAGTGAAAGAAAAAAAAGTATGTAACATAAAGAAATAAATTTTTTTGGGTTATTTTTAAATTTTATCGAGGTAGACTTAACTCCTATAATCTCATCATCTTTAATATCTTGATATCCATAAATAGTGTCGTAACCCAGTGTCCAAAATATGGCTCCAAAATAAAAAATAATTGGTACTAAATTTATGCTGTTATTTATTGATATCCACGCAAGAACAAGACCATAGTTAAATGTAATTCCTAAAAATAGCTGTGGCCAATATGTAAACCTCTTCATTAAAGGATAAGTAAAAGCTAATGGCATAGATAAAAGTGCCATCAAAATTGTAAATTTATTAAAATTAATCAGTACTAAAAGTGCTAATCCACATAAAATAAAAGAGTAAATTATTGCTAGCTTTACAGAAACTTTTCCCGATGCAATTGGTCTATTTTTTGTTCTCTCAACTTTTTTGTCGAAATTTTTATCTACTATATCATTTACAATGCAACCAGCAGATCTCATTAGCATTGAACCAAGTAAAAATAGCAAAGAATAAAAATAAAATTTTTCTAATTCAGAATTAAAATCATAAGCAATGGTAAGACCCCATATACATGGCCAAAATAAAAGCATGTATCCGATTGGTCTATTTAACCTTGTAAGTTCAATGAACAATTTGATGTTTTGCATAACAATTTACTTGTAAATAGCAAAGCAGAGTTTCATAATCAAATTGATTCGAATGAATATAGATTACACTGTTACTGCATTAATGTTTCCAGCAATACCGCTTATAATGAGTGTATACAGCAATAGATTTCACACCCTGAGTGGATTAATTAGAAAAATTCATGATGAGTATGTCTTTGAAAAACACACTCCTCCAGAATGGAAAGATCAACTTATAAACCTAAACAGCAGAATTGGGGTATTAAAGTTTGCAATTATGTCAGCAGCATTTGGCTTTTTATTTAATATGCTAACAGTATTTGCTCTTTATTTAGAAAGTTTAATTGTAGCTAGAGTAATTTTTGGAACGTGCTGTCTATCGATGATGGTTTCAATTATATTTTTTATTAGAGAAATACAAATCTCTACTAAGGCTCTAAAACTTCATCTTTCTGATATGGATGTTCAGTTTAAGGAATAATTACTGCTGGACCTGTAATTTTTCTTCCTTCTAAATCTGTATGTGCTTGAACAGCATCTTCTAATTTATATTTTTTAAAAATTTCTATTTTTACATTTCCTGATAAAATTTGTTTAAATAACATGTTAGCTGCTTCTTGTATTTCTTTACTATTTGTGAAGTACTGATTCATTGCAGGCCTTACGAAATAAATACCCTTTGGTTGCAAAGATTTTGAAACAATAATTGGGTCAAGTGGACCTGATGCATTTCCAAATGAAACCATTGTTCCTCTTAATTTTAAACATTCAATGGATTTATCATATGTTGTTTTACCCACACCATCATAAACAACCGAAACACCTTTACCATTTGTGAGTTCCAACACTTTTTTTGCAAAGTCTTCCTTAGAATAGTTTATAACCTCATCACAACCATACTTCTTTGCTATCTCAACTTTTTCGTCACTACCAACTGTTCCAATAACTTTCAGACCTAAACTTTTTGCCCACTGACAAAAGAATTGTCCGACACCACCAGCTGCTGCATGAAATAAGACAGTTTCACCTTCTTTTGGAACATATGTTTTGTGTAATAAATAAAATGTTGTCATTCCTTTTGTCATTGCACTCGAAATTTGCTCCAAATCAATATCATTAGGAACTTTTACAATATTTTTTGATGTGTAATTTCTATGAGTTGAGTAAGCACCTAAAGGAGCTGCAGCATATGCAATTTTATCTCCAACTGAAAAATTAGAAACATTTGAACCAACTTCTTTAATTATACCTGCTGCTTCCATCCCAATCCCAGTTGGTAATTCAAGAGGATATAAACCTGATCTATGATATGTATCTATATAATTTAAACCAATTGAAACATGTTCGATTTGAACTTCATCTGCTCCAGGTTTTTCTAAAGTTATATCTTCTAGTTTAAGAACTTCTGGTCCACCTGTATTTGTTACTTTAATAGATTTCATTTTACAAATGTACCTTTATGATAATCCTCGACTGCTTGCAAGATTTCTTGTTTAGTGTTCATAACAAATGGACCACCTCTAGCAATTTGTTCACCTATTGGTTTTCCAGCAATTAGAAGAAACTTAGCATCAGTTGAGCCATAAATCTTAAGTTTATTTCCCTTTTCTAAAAGAATTAGTTTTGAATTTTCAACTTTTTGATGTTGCTGATTTCCAATTTTTATCTCTCCTTCAATCAAATAAATAAATGAATTGTGAGTTGATGGTAAGTCGAAATTGAACTCCTTATCTTTATTTAATTCTACATCAAAATAAATAGGCTCAACATTATGTTTTTTTACAGGTCCTTCAGCATTTTCAAATTTACCAGCAATGACTTTTACAATTTTTCCCTCATCTTTATATGATTGCATCTTTTCTGCATCTATATAGATGTAATTAGGTTTGCTCATTTTAAGTTTAGCTGGCATATTGATCCATAATTGAAATCCATGTAGCTTACCTTCCTTCATTGCTGGCATTTCAGAGTGAATTATTCCACTTCCAGTTTTCATCCACTGAACATCTCCTGCAGTCATTCTACCTTCACCACCTGTACTATCTTTGTGTTCAAAATCTCCAGCTAACATATAGGTTACTGTTTCTATTCCTCGATGAGGATGAGGCGGAAAACCTGCTATATAATCTTCACTATTTTCTGATCCAAATTCATCTAGCATTAAAAATGGATCAAAGTAATTTGGTTCTACACCAATACTTCTTTTTAATTTAACTCCAGCCCCGTCAGATGCTGGCGTAGGTTCAATAATTTTTTTTATCTCTATATCTGACATATTATCTTATCTAAAATTTCTTATCTAAACTAAAATCTTTAGTTCCATTTATGAATATAAATAGAAACCCACCAGCTAATGCTATATTTTTCAAAAAAGATCCTAGTTGCATCTGGTCTGAAAAATCGTTGTGAAAAATTACTGCTGTAGCAATACAAAATAAGCTTAAAAAACCAGCTGCAATTTTTGCTTTATAGCCTAATATAATTAAGATAGGTCCAACTATCTCCAAAATTATTGCTGGTATAATTAAAATTCCTGGTATTCCAAAACCTTCCATCCAGTCAATTGTTCCATCATAATTACCAATTTTAAAAATACCATTAAGAAGAAATAAAGCTGAAATTAAAATTCTTGCAACAAGATCTAAAATGTTTGTCATAATTTTAAAATAATGACTTGTTTAAATAATATCAAGTAAGTGTTTAAGATTATAAATCTGATTTTCAGGCGAGTAATCTAGATTATCAAAAATAATATTATTTCTATTCACCCAAATAGCATTAAAACCATAATTACCACCACCAGAAACATCCCATGTATTTGCGCTTAAAAAGGCGACTTCATATTTTTCAATCTTATATTTTTTAACTGGAATATCATATACTTTTGAGTCTGGCTTAAAAATACCTACTTCTTCTACTGAAAAAATATCATCAAAAACTTTAAGATTATTACTGGAGACCAATTCATTGAGAAGGGAAGGAGTTCCATTTGAAAGTATTGATAGTTTGTAATTTTTTTCTTTTAATAATTGTAGAGTTTCCTTTACTTCTGGATAAGGGGAAAGAATTTTATATAGATTAAGTAATTCACTTTTCATATTAGGATTAATATTAAAAACTTTCATTGATTTATCTAAACTATCTTCAGTAATTTTCCAAAAATCTTTATGTCTTTTCATTAGACTTCTAAGCCAAGTATATTCTAGCTGAGTTGTTCGCCAATAATTTGAAAAACTTTCCCATTTGCTGCCAATTTTATCTTTACATTTTTCTGCTGCAGAATTTACATCAAATAAAGTTCCATAGGCATCGAAAATTATTGCTTTAATATTTTTCATAAATTACTTTCTTGATATGAGTAATATTAGAATATTTTTTCCTGAAAGTTTATCTCTTAATTTAAATTCTTGGCTTGAAAAACCACAATCACACTATTTAACAAAAGTAATGAGAGTTAAAATTGGTGAAAATTTTTCACTATTTAATAAAAACGGTGAGTGGTTAGCTAAAATTAATAATATCAGTAGTGGCAAAGTTGAATTTAGAATTCTAGAAAAATTAAGAAATAAAGAAAACCCGGTAGAAATTTGGTTGGCATTTTCTCCCATTAAATCAAATTATTCAAATTTCATGATACAGAAGGCTACTGAATTGGGTGTAACTAAATTTATTCCAATTATTTTTGATAGAACAATTGTAAGAAAGATTAATTCTGAGAGATTAGAAAAAATAATTATAGAGGCAACAGAGCAGTCAAATAGAATAAATCTGCCTTCTTTAGAAAAACCTCAAAACTTGAAAAATTTCTTAAAAAAAAATGAAAATAAAATAGATTTAATTTTTACCGACCTAAATACTAAAAATAAAAAAATTGATTTTAATAAGGACAGAGATAAACCCTTGTGTATTATAATTGGACCTGAGGGTGATTTTTCAGAGCAAGAAAGGAATAATATTTTAAATTTTAAAGGTGTAAAATCATTTAAAATAAATGAAAACATTCTCCGATCAGAGACAGCAGTAATTTCGTCAATATCAATACTTAGTTATATTTTGAATTTATAAATATTTGTTAATTAAATTAATTGATTTTTTAATATCGTCTCTATGAGAAATTTTAGCAATATATTTTCCATCTTTAAGAAGTATTACAGGTGAGCTATGATCAACATTGTAATCACCATTTTCAAGAAAAATTTTTTGACTGATTATTCCCCATGATTGTGACAATAAAAAAATTTCACCTGGATCTCCTGTGATACCAACAAACTCGTTATCAAAATTTCTGAGATAGTCCTTAATAACTTCTGGAGTATCTCTTTTAGGATCAACACTAATAAAAAAAACTTTTAAATCTTTTTTTTTATTTTTCTTTATTCTATTCAATGCGATATCCATTTTATTTAAAGTCATTGGACAAATATCAGGACAATTTGTAAAACCAAAAAAAATTGCAGTTAAAGGTCCATCAAAAGATTCTTGAGTTATAATATTATTGTTCATATCTTTAAGCTCAAAATCTGAGCCTTTAAATGCTGCGACTGATTGGTCTTTTTGTTCCTTCATAGAAAGAAACACAGGTAGCATTAAAAATAAGAATATTGTTAAGCAACCAGTTAAAACTGCAAGGGAGGTTTTTATTTTCATTATTGTAAAATTGTATAATCGGACTATATAAATATTATGTCTTTGATAAAGAAAATATTTGGCACATTAACTGAAAAACCTTGGGAACAAGATCAAGCAGTAATTGATAGTACTCATTCTGGAAAAACATTTGAAATTTCAAATCAAATGTCAGCTGTTATTATTATTTTTGGAGTAAGTACAACTTTATTTAGTTTGATATTCACTGGCTATCTTTACTCACTACCTCCGGAACAAGATACAACTTTTATATTGAAGACTAATTTACTTTGGATAAACACATTGGTCTTAATATTGGTAACAATATTTTTTAATAGAATAAGTAAAGATTTAAAAAATGGGATTACACACACAATAAAAAGAAATTTAATTTATGTAGGTGCTCTAAGTTATATATTTTTATTTTTACAGTTAGCTTTATGGTACCAACTCATGAAGAGTGGAAATTTTGTTTCAACCAATACATATTTTTCATCTTATTATTTCTTTACTGCATTACATGGTATTCATCTTTTAGGAGGCCTCTATTTCTGGGGCAAAGTAAGTTCAAAAATTTTTAAATTAGATGAGAAAGATTATAACAAAGAAGAAAAAAGTATTAATGCTCTTTCATTGTACTGGTTATTTTTATTTATAGTTTGGCTAGTTTTCTTTGCCATAATGTTTGCGTACAATGATACTGTTATAGAGTTCTGTAAATCTCTTATTGCATAATTTATATAAATAAAACCAACACAGATCCAAACACTGCAATTATAATTAAAAGTATATTTACTGATCTAAGATATCTTCTAGTTTCAGGTTTTGTCTCTCCTTTAGAAAATCTTCCTGCACCTAAAGAAATCACAAAATAGAACGCTAAAACCAAAGCAAGAATTGTTATTAAAATACCTAATTTACCGAGCATAAATATATTGATTATATTAGTATAATTAATATGTTTTATGACATTTTGTCATAGGTATTTATAGGATTATTCTTCTATATAAGCTCTATGCATGCAGGAATAATTTTTTTATTAGTAATCATCGGATCCGTCTTATTTCATATTTTTACCCCTTGGTACTGGACTGATATAGCATCAAATTGGGGTGGAATGGACGATACCATAACTCTTACTTTTTGGGTAGGCGGAGGAGTATTCGTAGCTGTTTGTCTATTTATGATTTACTGTGTTTTTAGATACTCACATAAAGAAGATAGAAGAGCAGAATATAAACCTGAGGATAAAAAATTAGAAAAAATTTTAACATGGGCAACTACTTTAGGAGTTGCTGCTTTACTAGCGCCTGGTCTTATTATTTGGAATCAATATGTTAACGTTCCAAAGAATGCAATTGAAGTCGATGTTATGGCATGGCAATGGGGATGGCAATATAGACTACCTGGTGCAGATGGAAAATTAGGGACTACACAAGTAAGAAACATTGCTGACAATAATCCATTTGGTATCAACCCAGATGATCCGTTCGGAAGAGATGATATAATGGTTGAGAGTGATGTTATAAATTTAGAGAACAATAGACCTGTAAAAATTTTATTAAGATCAGTAGACGTACTTCATAATTGGTATGTTCCCCAATTTAGAGCAAAAATGGATGCAGTTCCAGGAACTGTTACTTTCTATTGGTTTGAACCTAACAAAGTAGGTGAATACGAAGTTTTATGTGCCGAGTACTGTGGTGTCGGACACTACGCAATGAGAGGTGGAGTTGAGGTCCAAGATAAAGCCGATTATGAAGTTTGGCTAAGCGAACAAGAAACTTTTGAGCAATTATCTGCCAGATATGAAAAATTAAATGTGGATGGGAACAAATTAGCTAAAAAATAACAATTTATTAATTTAAAAAAATATATATATAAAAGGATAAAATTATGTCAGACGAATACGATAACAATAAATCATACCAGGCCCAATCATCAGAAGTTTTAGATGGTTCAGCTGGATCAATTAATCCTGATATGGATTATGTAAGACCAGCGGAAATACCTGAACAAGATTTATATCATGGACATAGTTTCATTGAAAAATGGATTTTCTGTCAAGATGCGAAGGTTATTGGTGTTCAATATTTTTTAACAGCTGTATTCACAGGAATNGTGGGATTAATTTTATCATGGTTAATGAGNCTTCAGCTTGGTTTTCCTGAGTTAGCAGGTTTCATGACAGCAGAGCATTACTATCAGTTTGTAACTATGCATGGAATGATCATGGTAGTTTACTTTTTAACTGCACTATTTCTTGGAGGCTTTGGAAATTATCTAATTCCTCTGATGGTGGGAGCAAGAGATATGGTTTTCCCATATGTAAACATGCTTAGCTTCTGGATGTTTTTTGTTGCAGTTGCAGTTTTAATGGCAAGTTTCTTTGTTCCAGGTGGACCAACGGGAGCAGGATGGACATTATATCCTCCTCAAACAATTCTAGAAGGAACCCCGGGATCCGGTATGGGAATACTTCTAATGCTTATATCTTTATCTTTATTTGTAATTGGTTTCACAATGGGTGGACTAAATTATATGATTACTATTCTTCAAGCTAGAACTAGAGGAATGACTTTAATGAGAATGCCTTTAACTGTTTGGGGTATTTTTACAGCTACAGTCCTTGCAATGTTAGCATTCCCAGCACTACTAGTTAGCGCAATAATGATGACATTAGATAAAGTATTACAAACCAGTTTCTTTATGCCAACAATATTAAAAGCTGGAGAGGTTCTTGAATATGGTGGCGGAAGTCCAATTCTTTTCCAACACTTATTTTGGTTCTTTGGACACCCTGAAGTTTACATTGTTGCCTTACCTGCATTTGGAATAGTTTCTGACTTAATATCTGTTCATGCTAGAAAAAATATTTTTGGTTATAGAATGATGGTTTGGGCGATTGTAGGTATTGGAGCTTTAAGTTTCTTCGTATGGGCTCACCATATGTATGTTAGTGGAATGAACCCTTGGTTTGGATTTTTCTTTGCAACAACCACTTTAATTATTGCAGTTCCAACCGCCATGAAGGTTTATAACTGGATACTTACTTTGTGGAGAGGAAATATTAGAATTAATACAGTTATGTTATGGTGCCTAGGATTTATCGTAACATTTGTAAATGGCGGAATTACTGGAATATTTTTAGGAAATGTTTCAGTTGACGTTCCATTATCAGATACATATTTCGTAATAGCCCACTTCCATATGGTCATGGGTATTGCACCGTTAATGGTTATTATGGGCGCAGTTTATCATTGGTTCCCATTAGTAGCTGGAAAAATGTTNCANGAAGGTCTAGGAAAATGGCACTTCTGGATTACNTTCTTAGGAGCATANTCAATATANTTNCCNATGCACTANNTAGGTTTTATNGGAGTTCCAAGAAGATATTTTGAAATGTATGATAGTCCNTACATGACNTCTGCNGTTGGAATGAATGAATTNATAAGTNTNGCNGCNTTTATAGTTGGTGCAGCACAATTTATTTTAGTTTTCAATATCATTAAAACATTAAAAACAGGAAAAAAAGCTGAGAAGAATCCTTGGAAAGCTAACTCACTAGAATGGTATACTTCTACTGTTCCACCAGAACATGGTAANTTNGGNGANAGACTTCCNGTTGTNCANAGATGGCCATANGANTTTAGTGTTCCAGGAGCNAAGGANGANTNTATTCCACAAACNACTGCTCCNAGTGAAGTANTANATACNGAAGTAGANAAAACNTAAGAGAAANATAATGTCTGAACNAAAAATAGACGGCTTCGAACTTAAACCAGGGTTTAAGGGCATGGCGTCTGATACTGGTTCAGACCAAACAATGTTTAAAGGTGTACATTGGGGTAAAGCCATGATGTGGATCTTTTTGTTAAGTGATACTTTTGTTTTCAGCTGTTTTTTAATTTCTTACATGAAAGGTAGAGGGTCAACTATTGTTGATTGGCCTAACACGAGTGAAGTTTTTTCTTTACATGTAGGAAGTGTGCCTGTCCCNCTTTTACTGATTGCGATAATGACTTTTGTATTGATCACAAGTAGTGGAACAATGGCTTTAGCGGTTAAATATGGTTACGAAAAAAATCGTAAAATGTGTGGTTGGCTAATTCTAGCTACTGCCGTAGGTGGACTTACTTTTGTAGGAATGCAAGTATTTGAATGGTCAAAACTCATTCACGAGGGTGTTAGACCTTGGGGAAATCCTTTTGGAGCAGCTCAGTTTGGTTCCTTCTTTTTTATGATAACAGGCTTCCATGGTTTCCATGTCTCAATTGGGGTAATCTTCTTATTTATATACACTTATAAAGTTTTTGCTGGTCACTATGAGAGTAAAAAAAGAGGCTGGTTTACTAAAATGAAAGGGGATTATGTTGAAATTGAGATATTAGGTCTTTATTGGCACTTTGTAGATCTAGTTTGGGTTTTCATTTTTGCATTTTTCTACTTGTGGTAAAATAAAATATGGAAGAGACTAACAAAATGAACGAGACAACTAAAAAGGAAGAACAAACAAGCACTCAGAAGATAGGAATTTATCTTTGGATTTGGTTATTATTGTTTGTTTTAAGTTTCTTCTCATACATGGTTGACTGGTATCAATTTCAAGGAATGTTAAGATGGTCACTAATATTATTCTTTATGTTTCTAAAAGCAGGGTTAATTATGGCTTTTTTCATGCACTTGTTTTGGGAAAGATACGCTTTAGTAAATGTTTTGTTATGGCCAATGACAGCAATTGCTTGTTTTATATTTTTAATGACTGCTGAATTTAAATACACACTATTTTCGAGATTTTTCTATTTTGTAGTGGGGGGAGCTTAATATGGACGCTTACGGTTACTTAGCTTTTTTCCTAATTTTATTTGTTTTTTTCATTTATATAGTTTGGTTTGGTTATTCGGTAAAAGTTGAAAACCAAAAAGAACAAGGTGATAAAGTCACAATAAATCCTTATGATCAAATACCATTAAGCAGAAGATTAATTGATAAGAAAAACAGCAAAGTTGGCATATTCGATCTTGGAAATCATATTTTAATAGCAGGCGTTATATTACTTGTAATATTTGTTTCACTAAATGTTGAGTAATAGTGACCGCAAATACAATTAAAAAAAAATCAGTTTCTATAAGTTTTCTATCTTATTCTAAATATTTATTACTACTGATGAAACCAAGAGTAATGTCTTTGGTTATTTTTACCTGTGCTGTCGGATTGCTAACAGCCCCAGTAACTGTTTCTTTTTTAAATTCAATAATTGCAATTTTCTTTGTAACCATGGGAGCAGGTGCTGCAGGTGCATTAAATATGTGGTATGAGGCCGATCTTGATAAATTAATGACAAGAACCTGTCTAAGGCCAATCCCCACCGGAAAAGTGAACAGGGAGCACGCATTATTATTTGGAACAATACTATCGATAGTATCTGTAGTTGGACTTTATTACTTTTCAAATCTAACATCAGCGATACTATTATCTATAACAATCGCATTTTACGTTTTTGTCTACACGATATGGTTAAAGAGAAAAACTCCTCAAAATATTGTTATAGGAGGTGCATCAGGTGCACTACCTCCAGTGATAGGATGGACTATAGCAACTAACTCATTAACATTAGAACCNATNACATTTTTNTTAATCATATTCTTTTGGACNCCATCTCANTTTTGGGCNNTNAGTCTTTATAAAGCAGANGATTATCAGAAAGCTAAAATTCCNATGTTACCNATTACNAANGGTATTGAGGAAACGAAGAAAAATATATTTGTTTACTCGTTAATTATGCTCCCAGTAGTAATCTTGCCTTATTATATTGGTTTTGCAGGCGAAACCTTCTTAATATTTTCATTAATACTTACCTTTTATTACAACTATGTTTGTTATGATCTTCTTAAGTTCAAAAAAAACAAATTTGAAATAAAGAAGGCTAAAAAGGTATTTTCTTACTCAATTTTTTACTTATTTTTGCTTTTTGTCTTATTTTTGGTAGACCAGATTATAAAATAAATAATCCTATTTATTTTATAGGAAAATGGTAAAAAAAATTCATGAGATACGTAAGCACAAGAGATAATTCAAAAGAATACAGTTTTGAAGATGTTTTCATCAAAGGTTTAGCTGATGATGGTGGACTTTATGTGCCTAAATCTTTAAAAAAATTCAGCTCAGATGAATTGTCAGAGCTTAAAAATCATAATTATAATGATTTATCTACTGAAATAATAAATCAATTTTCATCAGATTTTATTTCTAAAGATGATCTTTCATCATTAATTAAAAAATCTTATTCAACTTTTAGAGAAAAAGATGTTGTTAAAATTTCAAATGTTGGTGATTTGAAGTTTTTAGAGTTGTTTCATGGTCCAACATTAGCTTTTAAAGATGTAGCAATGCAGTTTATTGGTAACTTGTATGAATATTATTTAAGTAAAAATGATAAAAAAATTAACATTGTCGTGGCTACATCAGGTGATACTGGTGCTGCCGCTATAGATGCAATTAAAGGCAAATCAAACTTAAATATTTTTGTCTTACATCCTAATAATAGAATTTCACCAGTACAAAGAAAGTTAATGACAACAGTTGAGGATGAAAATGTTTTCAATATTGCAATCAATGGAAATTTTGATGATTGTCAAAATATTGTTAAGCAAATGTTTTCAGATTTAGTTTTTTCTAAATCAATAAATATGTCAGGGGTTAATTCTATTAATTGGGCAAGAATAATTGCCCAAGCTGTTTATTATTTTTATACTTATTTTAAACTTGATAGTGATAAACCTATTTCGTTTTCAGTTCCCACAGGAAACTTTGGAGATGTTTTTGCAGGTTATCTTGCAAAAGAAATGGGATTACCGATAGATAAACTTATCGTTGCAACTAATGAGAATGATATTTTGCATAGAGCAATCTCAAATGGTGATTATATTTCAAAAAAAGTAAAAGAAACACTTTCNCCAAGTATGGATATCCAATTAGCAAGTAACTTTGAAAGACTAATTTATTATGTAAATAACTCTAATTCTGAAATTACATCAGATATAATGAAAAAAATTAAACAAAATGAATACAAAATTGATAAATCAAATTTAGATATTATACAAAAAGATTTTGTTTCAGAAAGTTGTAATGAAAATGAAACTTTAGAAATTATAAAGAAAAATTTTGAGAAAAATAATATTATTTTAGATCCGCATACAGCAGTTGGAGTTGGAGCTGCAAATAAGCTAAATTTTAATGATTGTGTAGTTTTATCTACTGCTCATCCATGTAAATTTCCAGCTGCTACTGACAAAGCAATAAGCAAACATGAGGAACTACCTAAAGAGCTTCAATATGTTCATAGTAAAGATGAAAATTTTCAACTATTAAAAAATGATACTGAAGCGGTAAAAATTTTTGTTAGAAGTAAATTATGAAGCTAAAAGTTAATGATCAAATACCAGATGTAAAAATCTTCCATTTAGTTGATGGTGAACCCAAGGAACAAAATATTTCTGAGGTATTAGGATCAAAAAAAATAATATTATTTGGTTTACCTGGTGCATTCACAGCTACATGCTCTAAATTTCATTTACCAGGTTATGTTAAAAATGCTCAACAAATCTTAGATAAAGGTATTGATAAAATATTTTGCTTAGCTGTTAATGACCCTTATGTAATGAATGCTTGGGGTGAAGCGAATAATATAGGAGAAAATATAACTATGTTAGCTGATCCTTATTTGTCATTTACTAAGCTAATAGGCGCTGAAGTTGATAGAAACTCAAAAGGTATGGGCATGAGATCAAGCCGTTATGCAATGGTTATAGAAAATCTTAAAGTGCATANTATTCAAGAGGAAAAAGAAACNAAAGATTGTGGTATATCCTCAGCAGAGGGTATTTTAGATATTATTTAGTTTNANTTTAATTNAAATTGTAATAAGTTATTTTTATGAAAAAGTGGATTTTAGCAATTTTGTCATCATTTCTATTAGCTTCCTGTGCTACTATAGTTAATGATCCTAACACACCTGTTGCCCTATCTTTTAGTGATGG
>FUFK010047962.1_pt1 | contig 20301 bp, 17 predicted proteins | sample 1021851 | NCBI WGS metagenome assembly FUFK01 (sample SAMEA51879418, study PRJEB19060) | metagenome
GCCAAAGTCTTAAGTCTTAGCTCTCTTTTTGAATAATAAATCTGTCTTTATTGTAAATATTAAGACAGATTTATTATTTCTCTATTGAAGGTGAAAGGCGTATAAGATACTTGTAAAAGAGTTTTGCATGATCTTCCACTGACCATTATCTTCTGTTCTTACTTGGACATTATTTTCGCTATCTAGATAATTAGTGGATACATTAACTATTTTACTAATCCTTTGATTGTTGTCTTCAAACTTTAATTCAACTGTTACAAGGGTTATGGCTGCTGCTCTATCTTCGATAGAAATTAGCTTATATGATGAAGGTGTGTGATTTCCAAAATCCTTTTTGGCTAACCCTGCTTTTTTTCCTTTATGCTTATCAACAAAATATACAAGCGATTCTGATAGTAACCCATACCTCCTAGTTATCCAGTTTTCGATGAATTCGGCTACGGCTCGTTCTGGAGTGTTTAAAGGTAACTCTTCTGCTTTACCTACAAAAGGAAGATAAGTGATATTCTCGCTTGAGCGTGGTGTCCAGTTTTCTATTAGCTTTTTTTGTCGTTGGGTGTCTGAAAAGCTTTTTAAAACTTTTCTCCAGCTCTTTTCTTCTTCTGGTTCAGAGTTTTTCTCGCTTATTCGTGCGTCTGCCCAATCTTTAGTTGCAAACAATGCTGCCCATACTTTAGCTGCTACTAACTTGTTATCAAAAGCTAACTCTCTACCGTGTAGAATTCCATGTCGATAAGGAATAGTAAGAGCTTCTTCATTAGTTTTACTTCTGCTTTTAGTAAATAAAGACGCTACTACTTGTAATCCTGTCTCATGAGCAGCCATAGAGTCCCACACTGTCATATCTGCTGAATCGGCAAAAAAACCTACATGCTTTGAGATATCATTCACGATACCGTCAAGTAAGCTAAGTAGTAGAGGAATACAGGCATGATAGCGTTTTGCTAAGTAATCTTCTTTTGCAAGTTCAATAAGGCGGATACGACGTCGAAACTCTTGATTACCTTGAAACCTAAGTATCCCCCACTTTAGACAATCGGCATCATATGAATCAGTAAGAAACTGCTCAGCGACCTTTACGCCTTCAGTATCATATTTAGCAATAGCTTCCTTCATAATTTCTAAGCTCATCGATTCATAAGCAACCCAGCCCAATTCTGAAAATCGCTCGTTAAAATTATCAGGTATTTCAAAGATTTTAGATTGCTCTTTAATTTCAGGGAAGCTCTCAAAGGCTTTACTGATCTTTGGAGAGAATACTTTTAAAAGTGGAGAAATCTTGTATAGAGCTTCTATACCTTTTATTTGATTTGTTACTTTAACAAACGACGGATTGTCTTTAATCTTTTTAGGCTTGCTCATAGATGACTTCCATATATAGATGTAAAATATCTTTGGATAGAACTATTTAACGCTCAATAACTTTTTCCATCGCACGAGGCAATCCTAGACTGTCTTGCGCTGTTTGTTCGGTGAGCCATTTAAAATCAATCGCGGCTGCTGCTAGTTTCTCGTTGAGTTCTATCGTTTGCGCAGCATCGACAGTGAGTTTACGCGGGGTTAAATACCAATGAAAATGAGTCAATGAATGCTTAATAGGCGCATCCTCTAATAATGTATTGCTCACAGGTTTGGCGACTAAATTATTCTCAATTAGCCAGTCATTAATGATTTGCTCAGCAGTGGTAAATTCGCTCTCGTAGACTTTTTCATTGCTACTGACGTTCAGAGTTCTTTGGCTGTCCCAGTCACGATTTTGCTAATTAGTATCACCCTCTACCTTTTCGACAAATTGTAAAGGCAAGCTCCACAGGCCACCCCAAATACCATTGTCAGGACGTTGTAGCCAAAGTATCTCGCCGTGATCATTTCCGATAATAAGCGCGTTGCTAAATTTACTAGGCTTGGGTTTTTTCTTCGCCTTTACCGGATAATCAGTCTCGCGCCCCTCAGCGTGTGCCAAACAATCGGCTTTTAATGGACAGAGCTGGCAGTTAGGATTACGGCGCACGCATAAAGTCGCGCCCATATCCATCATCGCTTGTGCGAAGAGTCCTGAGTTATCCTTTGGCGTCAGACGCTCTGCTAATGCCCAAAGCTGTTTGGTTGTTGCTGATTTGGTAATATCACCATCNATAGNTGCCCANCGNGTNAGTACGCGTTTGACNTTACCATCGCAAATGACGCCATATTTATGTAGCCCCATNGCCATAATNGCGCCNGCNGTTGANGGNCCGACGCCTGATATCGCCTCCCAACCNNCTANAGTCTGCGGGAAACTCACCTGTCTCNTNGATTATCTGCAACCAGCTGCTTTGCGCCTTTNTGCANNTTNCGNGCCCGCGCATAGTAGCCCATCCCTGCCCAGTGCTCGGCGATTACCTCCCAATCCGCTGCGGCTAAATCCTGCACGGTCGGAAAAGAGTCCATAAAACGCGCAAAGTAGGGCAGNACNGTNNTNACTTGCGTTTGTTGCAGCATGACCTCGGATAGCCAGACGATATAAGGATTGGGCGTGTCGGTTTGGTGCTGCTGCCAAGGTAAGTCGTGGCGTCCGTCNGTTTNGAACCAGTTTAGGAGGCGCGGGGCGAAAGAGTCTAAGGATTGGGTAGAGTGAGTAAGTTTTTCTTCTGAATTTTTAATTTTTGAGCTAGAATTTGTTTGGGGCATAAATTTGGTCTTTGCTGGTAGGGTGCGCCTTGAGCACCGATAAAGAAGAGTTTGCTGAAATTTTTAAATTACTTATGAGCTACTTAACTTCCTTGTTATTTAAATGTTCTAAATATTTTTCTTCAATCATCTGTTAATGATTGTCACGATCATTTTGTGAATATGAGTCTATATTTACTCGTTGATTACCTTTTACAATAGAGTCCAAGGTTTTTCTCATTTTCTCCAGCTCAATTGATGTTCGATATGAAGGGTTACCTTTACCTATTTCTGTTATACCTTTAAATTCTGAAAGATCTATTATTGAATAGGTGGTATACAAATTACCTTCCATGTCCTTGAAACTTATCTGAAAAGACAATTTAGTGTCGTAAAAATCTTTTCCGTACTTTTCATGCATATCAATAAAACTAAATAAAAAGCTTTTTTTTGAGCCACCAACACCAAGTGTACTTAGTGAATTTTTAAAAAAACTTAGTTTTTCTAATGTAGTTATGATCTCCTTTTCACCATCTAAAAGTTCTCTTTCAGGGTAAACAAGTTCAAATTTAACATTTTTAGCAAGACCTCTGCCAATATTTTCGACTTTAAATAATATAAACTGAAAGCCCACTACAGACGATTCTAAAAATATTTCAATGTGTGGACGTATAGCTTCCTTACGATTAGTCTCAATCTGTTCGTCTTGATTCCGTCTTAAACGCCAGGTTTCAACTGCTAACACAATAGTTAGCAAAGCAATAACACTAGTAGCTATTGCACTGATAGTTAAAGATATATACTCCCAAGCCTTTTCACTGGGAATCCGAGCATTACTCCCAATAGCAATACCTGCTATAAATAGCGCTGGAGATAAGAGTGCTGCTAATAATACCCAATACATCCATAAAGGTTTTTCATCTTTATTCAAAAATAATCCTTAAGTAAAAGTGAGTTAGGTATAATCTATCGCAAAGTTACATAAATGTAGCTAATCATTCGGTGCGCGAGGCACACCCTACACCCTAGTAATAAAACATAAAACCCTACTTCCGATTCTTCCGAGCCCGCTTTTTACGCATTCTCTTTTCCTCAAGCTTGGCTTCTTTTTTGGCTTCAGCAGCGAGTCGCTGTTCCGCCACGACTTTCTCTTCTGCTGCCATCATCTCAGGCGTCTCAAGGGTNATNCGNCCNAGCNTNCCACTNCGCAGCTCATTGATNANNATCTCNGACATGCGGTAGGTATCNACGANNCCGCCTTTTTTGANNANNCCNCGNTTNCGNCCNGCNANTTCAAAAAACTCCCAATCGGTCTTGGGCAACTCGTCAATTTTATAGCGAGTTTTTAGCAGCTCAGGATAAGCGCTCAGCAAATACTCTGCAGTGTAGCCTGCGACATCAGCGAAATCAAAGGCAGTATCACGAATGCCGCCNGTCGCCGCTAAGCGATAGCCTGAATGTTCGTTTTCAACTTTTGGCCAGAGCATGCCGGGGGTGTCATAGAGCATAATGCCGCCATCGAGTTTTATCAGTTGCTGTGACTTGGTGACCGCAGGCTCGTTGCCCGTCTTTGCAACCGAGCGACCGGCTAAGGTATTAATNAAGGTTGATTTGCCAACGTTCGGAATACCCATAATCATCGCTTTGATTTGCCGGCCGGACTCTGCTTTACCCGGCATCATTCTTTTGCACAGTTCAATGATTTTATGGACGTCATCGGCTTTATTATCATCAAAAGCAATCGCTTTGACACCATTTTGCGCCTCAAAGTGATCAAGCCATATTTGCGTGCGCTCGGGGTCGGCGAGATCGGCTTTATTAAGGATTTTGATCACGGGTTTTTGACCGCGCAGAGCAGCAACCATAGGGTTCTCGCTNCTATAAGGAATACGGGCATCAATGACTTCGATGACAATATCCATCTCTGGCATGATTTCTTTGACTTCGTTACGGGCTTTATTCATGTGCCCGGGGAACCACTGAATCGTCTCTTTGACCATTGTTTTACTACCTTTTTAAATTGATGACTCTCTAAAACGGAATGCTAAGCCAAGCTGTTAGCGGTTTGTTTTTATAATGGCGTTAAGTTTACTATACAATGAGAAGCTGAGTCAGGCTAAAGTAAGTCTATAGGTTTTGGCCGGTTGTAGGTGATAAGTCATATTTTATAAAAGGCGTTACCTTGTGAAAAGCAGAGCATAAAAAAGCGGAGCATGACATGCATGCTCCGNTTTTCGGCGTATTATATGATTGGCTTTAAAAGTCCAATTAGCCTAGATTCGCTTTCATAAAGTCTAGCATTTTANTCCAGCTGTCATTCGCAGCTTTCTCGTCGTAGCCCAAGTCGATATCATTTTTGGCAGCGCGCTCATCGGCATGCGGGTTGGTGAANCCATGCTTAGCGCCCTCATAGACATCGACGCTATAGTCAGCACCAGCGTTGTCCATCTCTTTTTTGAAGTCCTCAACGGCGTCCATAGAGACCATACTATCATCACCGCCATGAGCNACTAGTACTTTGGCATTGAACTTGTCATCGGCTGCTTGCTTAGGCGCTAGGTTGCCATGAAAAGTCGCAACTGCCTTGAGCGGCATGCCAACGCGCGCCATATCTAATACGACTTTACCGCCGAAACAAAAGCCAATAGCGCCTAAGTTATCCCCATTTACTCCTAGCTGATCGCCNAAGTCATTCAAAATCAAACGGCAACGATTCATCAGCATGTCTTGGTCCGCCAGCACTTGTTCCATCCACATATTTGCCATCGACGCCTCTGTGGTCAGTTTGCCTTCGCCATAAACGTCCATCGCGACTGCTGCATAGCCCGCTTTGGCTAGACGTTCAGCCACTGACTTGGGATGATCTACGACGCCCCACCATTCTGGGGCGACTAGAATGCCAGGTACTGGACTGTCGTTTGTGGCTGTTTCTGGAAGAGCGACATAGCTGATCAGCTNAACGCCGTTTTCGGTGGTACTGATTAATTCCAAAGTCTTAATTGACATATTATTGTCCTTATTATGTTGTGAGTTTTAGTTGTACTTATCGCGTGATTTATGAGGTTGCTTTTTCACTACTCAACCACCTTAACGCCCATAGCGGACAAAAACAGCTATAATACTGTAACGCAATTTATCAAAATGGTTTTCATTGAAAACTTTAGCAACTATAGCGAGTCTATGAGGTTGAATGTGTTATCAAACCCCAAAGCAAAACATCAAAACAAAGCCGAGCAGCAAGCAGAGTTGGCCGCTAATGCCANTGTGCAAGTGGCAGACACTTTACGCCCACAGTTTTGGTCACGCTTTCGCCTCGATGAGCTGAATCATAGCGAATGGGAAGCGCTGTGCGATGGCTGCGGCTGTTGCTGCTTGATTAAGTATATCGACGAGGACGAGCAGGGCGAGGTGGACGAAGNGTTGGTTGAATATACCGATGTCGCCTGCCAGCTGATGAACTGTGAAACGGGCTACTGTCAGCATTATGAGAGCCGTCAAGAGTACGTGCCCGACTGTATTCAATTGACTATCGATAAATTGCCAAAGATGATGTGGCTACCATCGCACTGCGCCTATAAGCGCCTGTATAAAGGACAGGCGTTGCCAGAGTGGCATCTATTACTGACGAAAGATGCCGTAGCGACTCAGCAGCAAATGCGCGCGGCAAATATAGGCGTTGCGGGGCGCTGCATCTCTGAGGTTGGCATCTCTGATGAGGAAATGGAGGAGCGGGTGGTCAATTGGGTGACGCCTTAACTGTCAGGTTTTTAAAATTAACTAGAAACTCTAGCCGCTGACTTAGCGCGACTCTCCGCCTCCATCTGCGAATCAGCAAGTGGCGGCATAGGCAGACCTTGACGAATTTGCTTAGAGAACTCACGACTATTCTCGATAAGCTGCTGCTCATTAAGCTCTATGTCTGCATTATTATCGAACCCTTGCACTTTTGGATTAATATGGGTGCGCTCGTACCATGTATCCATCGACCAAGGTTGTCCTTGCTCTTTAGGATTGGCATCTAACATACCGATATCAAAAAGATAATTNGGCAGCCAGCCTGAAACCCAAATCCGATAATCCCACGGCAGCCGCTCACCACTGACGATACGCGCCATATAAAATATAATATTGGTACAGTTGGTGGTAAAAGTATTGTACCAAGACGGCTTAGCCACTAGCTCATCAGCAGCTTTTAGATAAGACTCAAACAGTGCCTTAACCTCGTGCTTTTGCAGATGACTGATCGGAAATAAGTAAACTTGCTCGCCGCGAGCATTACTCCGCGTATAGATAATATCACGCTCCTCGCTAGCGATAAGACTGAGCTCAAAGCGCCGAAAAAACCCAGCAAAAGCAGAAAAAGACTCATCGTCTTCTTTACGAATCTCAAAGGAAAAAGCGAGCGGTCTATCATCCTCAAAGCGAAAGCTCACTAAAGTATGCGCAATCAGCGGTCCCATCCAATATGAGTTGGTCACATCAATGCCTGATAACTTTGACATATCTACCGTACGCGTCTCCCAGCGCTCGTTCGCTAAAATCTCTGCAGCGCCGTCAGTCTCTTTCTTTGCAAGGTACCAATCAAAGTTACGCACCTTATAAAAGGTAATCAGATTAGGATTATTAGCATCACGAGTGTAGGACAGCACCTCGCTAACTTCTGGCTGCCAGTCGCGATCGCTTTTGGCCTCGATAGAAAAATACCAGCCGACGCCTACTAGCCAGAGCCCGCTATATAACATAGNCAAAAATTTACTTAGTTTTTTGGTTCTAAGCGTCTTATTAGTGATTTTATTTGCCAGTNTTGGAGCGTACTCTAGCATCGTTATCGAGGCTAAAAGACCCACNATAAAGACACTTGCCAGCCAAGTGATAGGGCTGAACGTACCGAACTGATACCAAAGCGCTAATAATAGCCAAAGTGCCGACAGCATTAAGGCCACGACGATAAAAAAGCGCACGATACGGCATAGCCAGCTTGGAGGATTAGCCAANGTTTTGGTATTTGTATCGCCATGAGNTTGGCGACGCGGCGCTAATAGCCGAGAGAAAAAGNAGCGACGAGACATAAGAGTGAACTACGTAAATGAAGGCTTTGACCATAGCAAAGTTTATAACACACTGACAGTACAATTTGGATAAATTTGTCGTTGAATGTCGCTTTACCTTGGGATAAAGTGAAACTAAATAGGCTAGTGTTTTATGCTATCGCCGAATCGTTGTTTTTATTTACAATTTTATCCCCATGTATACTCGGTTGAGTAAAAATTTTGTAGTCGCTGTTTTGCTATTAGTAATTGTAATAGCAGTCACTTAAATAGCCATTATTTCCCTGTCCATGAACTTAAGAGGTTAACTCACATCACTATGTCTGATGATGCTCCCAGTCCGAGTAGTTGGTCGATGCGCGGCTTAAAACGCTGGCTATCGACCGCTCCTGAAACCCGCGATGAATTGATCAGCTTGGTGCAGCAGTCGCGCCAGTTCTTAGAGCCTGATACGGTTGATATGTTAGAAGGCGTATTAGATCTACCAGCGACGCAAGTGCGCGAGATTATGACCCCGCGCCCGCAAGTGATAGGCCTGCACGAAAGCACGAGCCTCAAAGAGGTCATGGATATTATTCTTGAGACCACCCACTCACGCTACCCTGTATTTGACAGCCAAGATGATGATGCGGTTATTGGTATTTTATTAGCCAAAGATTTAATCCCTATCTTAGTGNATATGATGCGGGACCAAGAAGAGAAAATCGATAGTAAGCGTCTCAAAGATCTAGTGCGTCAGCCCTTATATATTACTGAGACCTCGCGCTCTGATACCTTACTGCGCTCCTTACAGCGTACGCAGGTGCATATGGCAATCGTCGTCGATGACTTTGGTAACTTCGCAGGCGTCGTGACTATGGAAGATTTGTTAGAGGAAATCGTTGGTGATATCGTCGATGAGCATGATGATTTCGATGAAGATAGCGACATTAATAATATTGTCGCACATCCAGAAAAGCCAAATACTTGGCGGGTGCAAGCCTCTACCGTGATTGAGGACTGTAACGATGAGCTAGGTAGTCACTTCGACGATACGGACGTCGATACGATGGGCGGACTTGTGATGCAAGCGCTGGGATACGTCAGCGACTTAGAAGGCGAGAGCGTCACTATCGATGATTGGCAGATTACTATCACCGATGTCGATGGCCGCTCTATTAATGATCTTGAAGTGACCAAAACCAACGCCGACTCTCATATCCTCATAGGTAGCCATTAGCGTTAATGCAGGCAGCCATTAGCGTTAATGCAGGTAGCCATTAGCGATAAAGGGCGCAAGCTAAGCGCTTCTTTTGTCGTTTAAAAAACACGATTGCGGTCGTGTTTTTTGCTTTTTTACCCTTTTATGATGACAGGCTGTTATTATGAGCCCATTTAATTTACAACCGTCATTGATAGCCTCTCATCATAGGCTTAAAGATTTGGAACTTGGATAATTTGCTATGCGTCTGTCTACTGATGATTTACAAAAGCGTTTAAAGCCCAAACAGGCTTATCAGATGCCACTTGGACTTACCGCTATCATTGCCGCTTTGGCAGGAGCGATATTTATATTTGCGCTCGCGCCTTACGGCTTTTGGCCGATTGCTTTTGTCTCGCCAGCGATTTTGTATGCGCTTCTATTGCCAAAGATGAGCGGCAAACGTGCTTTTATTATCGGTGAAGCTTATGGCACTGGACTGTGGTGCGTTGGTGCCTTTTGGTTATTTACCTCTATCAATGACTATAGTGAGACGCCGACATGGCTGGCGCTGATTTTGATTGCGTTGATGGGTCTGGGGATGGGGCTGTTTCATGGCTTCTTAGCGCTGATATTTAATCGCTTCGTTGGTCGTCAGCCTTTCTCGTTTGCGGCGCTTTGGATCTTACAAGAGTGGCTGAAGACTTGGTTATTTACCGGTTTTCCTTGGCTATTCTTAGGTTACGCCTTTACCGAGCAGTACTGGCTATCCTCGTTGGCGCCAGTAGCTGGCGTGTTTGCTGTCTCTTTTGTGGCAGTATTGCTCGCGGCAAGTGCTGTCGAGCTGATGCGTCGCCGCGCCGGTTACCTTGTCGTGTCATCGGTATTATTGTTATTCAGTGTTGGCTTATGGCTGATTAATCCGCAATGGACTAAACCTAAAGGTACCCCAGATCTGTCGGTGTCCTTGATTCAGGGTAACATTCCGCAAGATATGAAGTGGCTGACTGAGTATCAGTTTGAGACTTTGAAGATTTATGCCGGATTGACGCGTGATGAGTGGGGCCGCGATCTTGTGATTTGGCCGGAGTCGTCTATTCCGATGTTTCAGACTGAGGCGGTAGGTTTTATCAGTGAAATGGTAAAAATGGCTAAGGAGACCGATACCACTTGGGTGACCGGCATTCCTTATAAGGATGAGGCCGCCTTTGATCCAGCGACGCAGAGCTATCCGCCGTTTTATAATAGTGTAATCGCGCTTGGCAGCGACGCGCAGGGCATGTATAAAAAGCAGCGCTTAGTACCGTTTGGTGAGTATATTCCGTTTCAGGGGATGCTCGATATTTTGCCCAGTCTTGCTGGTAGCCAAGAGATATTGAGCTATAGCCGCGGCGGTCCTCAGCAGTCGCCATTGCAAGTCCGTGGGCACGACTTAGGCGCCGCGGTCTGTTATGAGGTCGCTTATCCAGATACCACGCGCCGCAATGCTATTGGCACAGATTTTTTATTGACGATATCTAACGACGCTTGGTTTGGGACTTCAGCAGGCCCGCTACAGCATCTACAGATGGTACAAATGCGCTCGCTAGAAAACGGCCGCTGGTTTATGCGCGCGACCAATACAGGCGTGACCGCCATCATCAATCATAGAGGGCAAATCGTTGCGCGCGCACCGCAGTTTGAGCGTACAGTACTGCGCGGCGATGTCCAAGCGCGCGTGGGCAACACCCCTTTTATGGTGGTCGGTCATTATCCTATTTTAATAATTATAGCGTTATTATTGGGTCTAAGTTTCGCCAGTAAGCGCTCGATCACTAGGGCGCGGCCCAAGCGTAGTTAGTCAAGTCAGATAAAAATGAACGGTCTGACTAGTAATAATACCTTTAATTGGTTAAGGGATTTAACAAACCGCTATAAATTGCGATATAATAGCTCAATATTTCACATATTCTTTGTTGTAAGGTAGATAAGCTATGTCAGAGCATGTTGTTAATAACAATCCAAAAAAAGAGTTGCTATTTGCCTTAGGCGGCATTGGCTTATTTTTAGGCATNGTGTTACTCATTGGTATTTCTGCATTTTTGCGCCCAGCGGGTGAGCATATTACTGCTGAGCCTACTGAAGAGTCAGTCGCAGCTGATGACGCGGCAGTGATTGCAGCTGAAGCCGACACAGAAGAGGCAACAGTCGCTGAGCCAGTCGCAACTGATGATGCCGATGCTAGTATTGGCGCTGGAGAGGCCGCGGCGGATACGGCTGCTGATGCAACGACTACGCCGACTCCTAGCAGTAATGATGCTGTTATCGCTACCGGTTCAGCTACCGCGACTGCTGATGGCACGGTAGACCAAGCAGCGGCAGCTGATGCAGACTTGACTGCAGAACAAGCCGATGGCGATGCCGACGCTACTGTTGATGCTGAAGAGACTGCTGCCGAGTAAAGCCAAGTTATCGTCATTTATACTTTAATCATTTATGATGATAAATGAGTCATCACGTTTATAACAAACGCTGCCAATATCGATAACGCTGCTGAGTGGATCTGTTTCGGTACAACTGCTTATCAGCCTTATCAAAAATACGCCTTACTACTGAGATATAAGCTTGCATGATGCCCTGTTCTTCAATGAGAGCAGGGTTTTTTTGTGGGTATTTGTGTAATTATTGAGCAATGNCTTGTTTACTTGAATTTATACAAATGAAACAANATTGCGCTTATATGACCATTAGTCGTCATTATTAATCACTTCGTTATACATAGAGTACTTTTTGAAGGAATAGAAGTATGAGCAAAACATCAAAAACNCAGGGAAGTGACGCTGAGNTNGAAGCGCTAGAAAACGGCTTTATGGGACATCCTAAACCCTTACGTCCGCTATTCTTCACTGAAATGTGGGAGCGGTTTTCTTATTATAGTATTCGGCCACTTTTAGTCTTGTTCATGGTGGCCACTGTGGGTAGTGGCGGTTTTGGTTTCGATGAAACGACCGCTTCTGCTATCTATGGCATCTTTGCTGGGTCATTGTATTTGGCAGCCGTTCCTGGCGGCTGGCTGGCAGATAACTGGNTAGGACAAGAGCGTGCCCTGTGGTGGGGGAGTATCATTATTGCGCTAGGACATCTGTCTATTGCCTTGTCCGCCATGNTTGGTATGACCCTGTTTTTTGTCGGTCTCATTTGTATCGTCTTAGGGTCAGGTCTATTCAAGACTTGTATCTCAGTCATGGTCGGCGCGCTATATCCTGAGGGTGATGTACGCCGTGATAGCGGCTTTACCATATTTTATATGGGTATCAATATCGGCGCGTTACTCGCAGCACTTATCGTAGGCGTGTTCAAAGAGCAAGGCATGTGGCATGTCGGTTTTGGAGTCGGCGGCCTTGGTATGCTAGCCTCACTACTTATATATCGTTTTTCAGCGCGAAAAACACTAACCCACTATGCACAAGCCAAAAACATCACTCCTGAATGGGAGCGCGCTAATGATAATCACAAAAACATAGGTCGCTGGGTGCTTGGGTTTTTGGGCCTACTCGCAGCTGTGGTTNTCTTAGTGGCTACTGGGATTATGCCGTTCAATCCTGAACAGGTAGTGACTTATATGACCTATATCATCGCAGCTGTGGTGATAGGGTATTTTGCTATCTTGTTCGTTTTACCGAAGTTTGATAAAACCGATAAGCTGCGTTTGCTGATTTGTTTTATTCTGATTATCGGCTCAACGCTGTTTTGGTCAAGCTTTGAGCAGCAGCCGACCTCCTTTAACTTGTTTGCCGATAACTATACTGATTTGGATGTATTAGGGTTTCAAGTTCCGAGCATTTGGTTCCAATCGCTAAACCCACTGTTTATATTATTACTTGCGCCAATTGTGAGTATTATATGGGTCAAGCTCGGTAATAGAGGAGTTGAGCCTAGTAGTATGGTGAAGTTCGCTCTTGGTATGCTCTTAGCAGCAGCAGGCTTTGGGCTGATGATTCTAGCGTCTAAGAGTATCTTAACCAATGAGGGCNGCTTGGCTTCGCCTTTATGGTTAGTCGGTAGTCTTTTATTATTGACGCTTGGCGAATTGGCGCTTAGTCCTGTCGGTTTATCTTCTATGACTAAGCTGGCTCCAAAAGGGATGCAAGGGCAGATGATGGGGTTATTCTTTGCCTCTTTAGCGATGGGTAACTTGGTTGCTGCATTCTTTGGTGGATATGTGTCGGCAGACAAGATCGAAGGGTTGCCCGGTCTATTTACCACGATGACTATCTTCTTGGTAGTAACAGCAGTGATTTTGTTGCTATTAGCCAAACCGATCAACACTATGCTCAAAAAGAGCGAGGAGGCGGATGCCAAAGTTTAATGGCCGTGACGCGTCGTACTCATAAGCAGCGCTGATAGTCAGTCAATCGCTACTCAAAAGAGCATCAGCCAAACGTGTTACCTTAGGTGGCACGTTTTCTCTTTTATAAAAAGATAGCTCAGCTTAGCTATTGAAAACCATCTACACGCCCAAACCTCTACTGATATCGACAACTAATTATACTAGCAATAATAAAATAAGACGATTATTGATAATCGCTAGCTCAAAAGAACAAATCAGTCAAAACTGACTCATCAAAACGACTTAATNAAAAACACTCAGTACATAATATAGTCGATACACTCTAAAAATGTCATAGCGCTACTGGGATGCTCTTTTTAAAACATAAGTTGCGCAGCATCGAAGGAACGCAGCACGCAAGTAAAATTTATACCAGTAGCGCNTTTAAATCCATAACAGTTTTACATTCAGCTAACTATATAAGGAACACCCAATGAGTAAACAAGCTATTCACGACCGTATCGACAGCCTACGCCAAGCGCTGGTAAAGCAGGACCTGAGCGCTATTATTGTCCCTTCTGCGGACCCGCATTTATCTGAGTATCTACCGGAGTATTGGCAAGCTCGCCTGTGGCTCTCAGGGTTTACCGGTTCGGTAGGTACGCTAGTGGTCACCGNTGACTTTGCGGGGCTATGGACCGATAGCCGTTATTGGGTGCACGCCGCTGATCAGTTAGCCGATACTGGGATTACTCTAGAGAAGCTTGCGCCTAAGCAGCCCAACCACATTGACTGGTTGAGCGAGCACTTGAGCGAAGGCGATAGCGTAGCGATTGATGGTAATGTGCTCTCCATCGCTGAGCAAGACCGTCTATTAGACGCTTTTGAAGCTCACGACATTACCTTAATTACGGATCGTGATGTGTTGACTGACATTTGGGCAGATCGTCCCGCACTACCAACTGCGAAGCTATATGAGCACGACGAGCAGTTTGTGTCGCAGTCTGCCGCTGATAAGTTGGCTGCTGTACGCTCAGGCATGCAGGAAGTAGGTGCAACCCATCACTTGCTCTCAAGCNTAGATGATATTGCTTGGTTGACCAACCTNCGNGGCTCTGATGTCGATTATAACCCCGTGTTTTTATCGCATATGCTGATCAGTGCAAACGAGGCAACATTGTTTGTCGATAAGCAAAAAGTCAGTAGCGGTATTGAAAAAGAGCTCAAAGACAGTGGTATCACGCTTGCTGATTATGACGCGGTGCAACAAGCGCTTAGCGAGCTGACAGTCGATGACTTACTGCTATTAGACCCTAACAAAGTCGCTGTTGGCACGTTATCGCAGATGGTCGATGGCGTTGGTTTTATTGAGCAGATAGCGCCGAGCACTTTACTGAAGTCCGTCAAGTCAGATGCCGACGTGGATCATGTTCGCGAAGCCATGCGTCAAGATGGCGCAGCACTGTGTGAGTTTTTTAGTGCGTTCGAGGAGCGCTTGGCAAGCGGTGAGCGTTTAAGCGAGCTGGATGTCGATAGTATGCTGATCGACGCACGTAGTCAGCAGCCGCATTATGTTTCTCCGAGTTTTCCGACCATTGCTGGCTTCAATGACAACGGCGCTTTGCCGCATTACCGCGCGACGCCAGAGAAGTTCAGCTATCTAGATGTCAATGAGGGCGAGGGCGGCTTACTACTGATTGATTCGGGCGCTCAGTACCAAAACGGTACGACTGACATTACTCGCGTTGTCGGTATTGGCCAAGTCACAGACGAGCATAAGCGCGACTTCACTACGGTACTCAAAGCGCACATTGCACTGGCGCGCGCGCACTTCCCCGACGGTATCGCTTCGCCGCTTATTGATGCGATTTGCCGAGCGCCGCTGTGGCAAGCGCAGATGGACTATGGTCATGGTACTGGCCACGGCGTCGGTTACTTCTTGAACGTCCATGAAGGCCCGCAAGTGATCGCTTATAGTGCCAGCACGCCAAAAGAGCGCGCGATGAAAGTAAATATGATCTCAAGCAATGAGCCGGGACTCTACCGTGAAGGTAAGTGGGGTATCCGTATCGAAAACTTAGTCGTTAATAAAGCTGTGGCGAACCCTAATGAGACAGAATTTGGTGACTTTCTAAATTTTGAAACNGTGACTTANTGTCCTATCGATACTCGTCTTATTGAGAAGTCGCTTTTAGATCAGGTAGAGATTGATTGGTTAAATGACTATCACAGCCAAGTCTATGCTGAGCTAAATANNCGCGTCGAGGGAGCAGCGCTTGAGTGGCTCACTAAGCGTACGCAAGCTATCTAAAAAAGCTGTATTGATGGTCAGNCATTCTAGATTCTGACCTATCAGACATAAAAAAGCGCTCGGCCAGTTCANGCTTGAGCGCTTTTNTGAGCTTAGTTTTTGGCTTTATTATTATAAGCGGCTTATTGCTTCTCGCTTAACTGACGCGTGACCTCCGCGCGTAGCCAAGACTTTAGCGTTTCGGACAGCTGCATCATCTGTTCGGTTAAATAGTCATCGATATGAACTTCTAACTCATGAATCATTTGTTGCTCAGCTGCGCTAAGTGTCGTATCTTTTAACGATAGATCGATGGAAGACGCCGCATGAGACACTTTATCATCGACTGCATTAATCAGCTGCTCATCGTGAGCACTCGTCTCTTTTTTATCAGCGCTGGACTTAGGATCAGTTTCTTTTAAAGTGGCAGTTGCNGCATTGGCTTCGCGGTTATGAGAGGTATNTGNATGAAGAGTATATGAGCTTAGTTTTTCTTCACTAGCGCTTGGCTCTTGATTGTCTTTTTGCTGAATGGTTTGCTGCTGTTGTCGCTGTTCATTTGCTGCGTCGGCTTGCGCTTTTTCTTCTGCCGCTTGTTTTTCAGCCTGCGCTCTGACTCGAGCTAAGCGCTCGGCCTGTATACGTTCTGCCTCTAAGCGCTCTTCTTCTAAACGTTGCTGCTCCGCCTCAGCTCGCAGTGCTGCTTGTTCGTCAGCAAGTGCTTTTGCCGCCGCTTGCTGCTTCTCGTGTGCACCGTATAAGTCATCAAGATGAGCATCGAGATCATGATTACTAAAGACAAACTGCTCAAACGAGGTGTCTGCTCGTAATAGCGCAGTGATGTCTTTTAGTTCTTGTACAATAGCGGCGCGTACTGGCTGAGGAGCTCCTGTCCAATGCTGATAGAATTCATGAGAAAAAGAATAGCTCGACATAATGGCTTCCATAAACTGCTGAAAATTACCCCTTATCATACGCAAGTATAATAAGGGGCTGCAAGAGGACAAACGTAGCAAAACAATTATAAACCTTACGCTAATCAATTTAGCTTATGAAGATAAGGTGTTTGCTCTAAGACCAACGGGCAAAAATAAGCGAGCCATTGGTACCGCCAAAGCCGAAGCTATTGGATACCGCATAGTTAAGCTCAGGCACATCACGCGATTGATTTGCCACATAGTCTAGATTGCAGTTGTCTTCGACATTATCTAGATTGATCGTTGGCGGAACCTCTTGATGATGCAAGCTAAGCACCGTAAATATCGCTTCGATACCGCCTGCCGCGCCTAGCAGATGCCCAGTCATAGACTTAGTCGAGCTGACAAGGATGCTGTCTTTTACTGCTGAAAATACCGACTCAATCGCCAAAGATTCAGCGACATCACCTGCCGGCGTACTCGTGCCATGGGCGTTGACATAACCGACTTTGGCGGCATCAATGCCTGCGTCATTGAGCGCGTTTTGCATCGCGCGTGCCGCTCCGCGACCATCTTCTGGCGGTGCGGTAATGTGACTGGCGTCATCACTCATCCCAAAGCCGACTAGCTCTGCAAGGATAGTTGCGCCGCGCGCTTTAGCATGAGCTAGACTCTCTAATACTATGACACCTGAGCCATCCCCTAAGACAAAACCATCGCGATCTTTGTCGAAAGGTCGTGAAGCACGGGTTGGCTCCTCATTACGCGTAGAGAGCGCATGCATAGCGCCAAACCCTGAGATACCTAGCGGGCTTGAGCCTTTTTCACTACCGCCTGCGAGCATGATATCAGCATCACCATGAGCGATCAGACGCGCCGCTAAGCCGATAGCATGCGTCGCGGTGGTACAAGCGGTGGCAGTCGCTAGATTAGGGCCTTGTAAGTTGTGCTTAATAGCCACTAAGCCTGCCGCCATATTGACGATAGAACCTGGAATAATAAAAGGCGAGACTTTTTTAGCGCCTTTATCACGTAACGTGTCACGGCTATTTTCAATAGTTTGAATACCGCCAATTCCTGAACCTAGAATAATACCAAAACGCTCTGGATCGACATGCGCTACAGGGCTGTCATCAGCACTGACTTCATCTATAAACCCCGCGTCTTTTAGTGCCATACTCGAGGCCGCTATACCGTAATGAATAAACTCATCATAGCGCCGCGCGTCTTTGGCATTCATAAATTGCTTAGCATCGAAGTCTTTGACGGTNCCGGCGATTTGTGTACGATAGTCGCTAGCATCGAAGTGCTCAATAGGAGTGATACCGCTTTCGCCGGCCAGCAGGCGCGTCCATGTACTTTCAACGTCCAAGCCTAGCGGGGTAATAGCGCCCATGCCAGTGACTACCACACGCATCTCATCGGAGCGCTCATAATGCGGCTGCTTTTGACGCGATTTTTGCTGCTGTTTGCTCATAGCTATATCCTATCCTGACTATACAAAAATGATATTATTTTAGCAGTCATTATAATATACATTAGTGTACGTTTGTAAACTCATGATGACTGCTAATGACAGTTTAAGCAAAACAAACTTGACCGAGTACCACGCCTTNACGCGCGCCTGTGACTGCCGGNAGATTACCAGTTTCGCCCATCAAGGTCTGCCGCGCCAGCCAAGCAAAAGCGACTGANTCTACCCAAGTCGGCTGCAGTCCTAATTCAGTGGTAGTAGTCACCGCCCAGTGCGGAAGATGCGCTTGCAGACGCGTCATTAAATAGCGGTTGAGCGCGCCGCCTCCGCATACATAAACGCTGCTTTGTTTTTGATTACTAATAAACTGATTGATCTGATCGCAAGCACTGATAGCGGTCAGCTCGGTCAGTGTCGCTTGTACGTCAGCGGCTGAATAGCGTGTATCGGTCGCCGTTTTATCAAAGGCTTGTAGCTCAGACTTTAACCAAGATAAATTAAAGTCCTCGCGTCCGGTACTTTTAGGGTGAGGCTGGGCAAAGAATGGATGCTCTAAGAGTTGATTAAGCAGTGGTTCGATCACTTGTCCTGACTGCGCCCATGCCCCATCTTGATCATAGTCTTTATCGATATGCTGTTTGGCCCAAGCGTCTAACAACAGATTGGCAGGGCCGGTGTCATAGCCTATGACCGGATCATCATTAGCTGGCAGCACAGTAATATTCGCAATACCGCCCAAATTCAGTAAGATACGAGTGCTAGCGGAGTCAGAAAATAAAGCCTTGTGAAAGGCTGGCACTAAAGGCGCGCCTTGACCGCCAACTGCCATATCGCGGCGCCGAAAATCACTGACCACACTGATAGCGGTGCGCTCAGCGATGATATTGGCATCGAGCAGTTGTAAGGTGACCGCCATTTGTGGACGATGACGTACGGTTTGTCCATGACAGCCGATCGCCAGAACCGACTCGCTATCAGTATCGGCTTGCTGCAGTAACGTATTGANCACTTCGCTGGCAAACTCACTGTACTCACGACTGGCCCAACCGAACCAGTCCAGCTCACTTACCAAATCATTGGGCTCATCGAAGTTAGGGGTCAAAGCAGCGGTACCGTTTGGCTGACACAGAGCCAGTAATACCTCACGCAGACGCGCTGGAAAGTTTTGGCTATGGCTTGTGATGAGCTGCAGCGGCTGCTGTGTGTTCTCACTATCACTTGCAAACTGACACAGCACTGCATCCATCCCGTCCAAACTGGTGCCTGACATCATGCCGATATATAAGCCATCATCGAAGCTTTCAAACACCGTTTGCTCAAGAGCGTCGGTCAACGTGGCGTAGTTCGAATTATCATGGATCAAGTCGTCGATATTGTTTGAGTTGTTATCCAAATTATTATTTAACAGCAAGTCGGTAAGGGCATTATGGTCAGTATCAGTAGGTGATGCAGGGTTGGTCATGGCAATTTACCTTAAAAAACGCTAGTATATCCGTCAAATTCTAGCATTTTTTGGCCCTTTTGAGCTTCTAAACGTCATAAGATATTGAGCCAGTAATTATCCCTTATAAAAACCCTAACGACAGCAATATATAGAGAGTACCATGACCGATAAAACCTACACCCTAGAAGAACAACTGGCCCTTATTCAGCGCGGTACGCAAGAGATACTCTCTGAAGACGATTTAGTAGCTAAGCTAAAACTCAATCGTCCGCTACGTATCAAGGCAGGCTTTGATCCTACGGCCCCTGACCTGCATCTAGGTCACACGGTACTGATCAACAAACTCAAGCATTTTCAAGATTTGGGTCATGAGATTTATTTTCTAATCGGTGACTATACCGCTAAGATTGGCGACCCTTCTGGTAAGAACTCTACGCGTCCGCCATTGACTGATGAGCAAATTAAAGCCAATGCAACAACCTATGCTGAGCAAGTATTCAAAATCTTGGATAAAGAAAAAACTCGTATCGTCTTTAATTCCGAATGGTTCAAGGATATGTCAGCAGGCGATATGATTCAGCTCTCAAGCCAGCTGACGGTCTCACGCATGCTTGAGCGTGATGACTTCTCCAAACGCTACGCGGCACAAACGCCAATTGCGATTCATGAGTTTCTCTATCCGTTAGTGCAAGGCTACGACTCTATCGCTCTTGAAGCCGATGTCGAGCTGGGCGGTACCGATCAGACCTTTAATATCTTGATGGGCCGCACTTTGCAAGGCCGTTATGGGCAAGAGCCGCAAGTGTGTATCACCGTGCCAATCTTAGAAGGCCTAGATGGCGTTAATAAAATGTCCAAATCACTAGGAAACTATGTCGCCATCTATGATGCACCAGGCACCATGTACCAAAAAATCCTATCGATGCCAGATACCTTAATCCAACGCTATTTTGAGTTTTTGAGCTTTAAGCCAATGGACGAAATCGAAGC
>FUFK010055522.1_pt1 | contig 20300 bp, 18 predicted proteins | sample 1021851 | NCBI WGS metagenome assembly FUFK01 (sample SAMEA51879418, study PRJEB19060) | metagenome
GATTTCCCCACATCAGGCAATAGTATCCAGTGTCCTGTTTGGGTGAAAACCGGTTCTGGAAGTTTTGCATCATGTTCGGAGAAACCTCATAGATCGTTTCACCCTTGAGGTGATAGTGCAGGTTGAACTCCAGTTCTTTTTCGGCCTCANAATCATATTCCAGGATTTTATTTTTTTGCAGGCTGAGACACGTTTCATAGCCCTGTCCCGAGGGAATCTTGACGACGAGTTCGTCACTGGTTTCCCTTGTCAGGTTGTGGGGCATCTGTCCTTCATAATATTCTTCCGCATAATAGGCGATCACGAAAAGAATGACCGAGGCGACCAGGAAAGAATAAAAGTANCGTTTAAAAACATCCATTGAAATTAAAGGGGAAACTTTTTCAAAAAATCATCGAGGAAAAGATCGAGTCGACTGTTGACTCCATTGGAAACCACCAGTTTCGCGAATTGTTTGGTCGGCAAGACGTGGGTCAGGTACGCCGGCCGGACAAAAGTCAGATACTGTTGGATGCTGTATTGGGCACTCAAACCGTGTTCGCTCATATCCCTGAGACAACGTCGACAGACNGTCACATCGGGCGGACTTTCGAGGAAGAAGGAATAACTGAGCATCGAACGGATGCTGGCATGCATGAGCACATAAAGTCCTTCGATGATCAGATAATCCCCTGGAACGATTTTCACGTATTCCTTGGTCCGCTTTGCTGGCACATAATCAAATTGCGGCATCCGAACCGGATTCCCTGCAGCCAGTTCATTCAATGCTTTATGAAAAAGCCTGAAATCCAAAGCCTGGGGTGAATCAAAATCGTACTTTTCGGCGGGAATATCATCCGGTTTGTCAAAATAATATTGATCCATGGGAAGCACCACCGACTTCGGCAGGCGTTCCCCAAGCATTTTNGTGAAGAGCGTTTTGCCCATCCCCGAACCTCCCGCGACGGCAATGATTTTCATGAAGTCTCCAGATTGGGCCANGGTTCTTCGATCATCCCGTCCAGGGCCGAGCACATCTGCCCTACAAGATCATTTTTGAAATACGGGATAAAACCAAGCACGGATGCCTCTGCCTTTTCTTCGAGGGTCAGCCACTGGTATTGGATCAGTTCCCGGTCCCGGCAGCCTTTAGAATTGTTGATTAAGATTTTCACGGATAATCCGCTTTGCTGCAAGAGATGGAGGGAGAGGAGCGAAAGTTCTAAATCTTCTGCTCCGATTCCACANATCCATATCAATTGCGGATGCCACATCTGTAGGGTTTCCAGCCAGTTTCGTGATTCCACAAAGGGGGTCAACAATCCCGGTGGGCCTTCCACCAGTATTCGCGGATAGAGGCTGCCCAGTTCATTGATCCGGGTTTCCAGTAATTTCAAATCGATTGCGATCCCGTCGCGTTCTGCGGCAAGTTGTGGCGGCAGGGATTCGTTAAGAAGGTAGGGATTGATGAGACTGACATGCTCAGGCATGCCTCCGGTTTCCTGAAAACATTCTGCGTCGGAAGCCTGATCCTGTGACTGGTAATCGATGTCCCCNACATCCACCGGTTTGCAGGCCCCGATCGGCGTTCCCCGTTTACGGGCCANTTGGAGCATTCCGAGGATGACCTGTGTCTTTCCGGAACCGGCTGTTCCGCAAACACAGGTCAGAGTGTTCATTGCTCCTCGGCTCCGACGAAGATCATTTTCTGGCGCAGTGCATCGAGTTTCCGGGTTTCCTGACTTTGAATTTCCTGGGAGATATCCCTCACGCTGAGGTATCGATCACGCGGAACAAAACGTCGGCGTTCCTCCTTTTCACGCCTTAATTTTTCCTGCTCCAGGAATTCCCAGACCACGATCGTCTTTCCTTTCCGGGTGATGGTGATATCGCGGATGTCTTCCTGGGAAAATCCTGAATCCTGNGCGGCTTTGAGCAGGGTCTGCATTTCCTTGACAAATTTATCATGTTCCTTGCGGGCCTCGAGTTCTTTTTCATCGAGTTCTTCCATGGCCTGGGCCCGNACAGAAGCAGGTTCAAACAACCCGGTGCATGGCGCAAGAACGAAACTCAGCATCAGGGTTAGGGTTAAGATCGACTGTTTCATCTTCCTGTGTATGAAAAATGCATTGGCAAGATGCTTATGAAAACAAATCCGTTCATGCAAAGCACGAGCAAAAATTCACAGAAGTTGGAATGGTCACAAAAACCACGNTTTTCCCGGCAACCAAAATGAACTGTTTCAAGTTAACATGAGCTGNCGAAATTGGAAATCAATCGCTAACGCATCGGGAATGCTTTTCCGGTTAAACGGATTTTTGCTGATGGCGGCAATGCTTTTTGCAGGCTGCACCAGTGAACAACAGATCCGCAAATCCGCGTTACGTTATTTCAAGGATGGAAACTCGGCCTACCTCCATCGGGATTACCAGAACGCAATCTGGAACTACCGCAAAGCGATCACCATGGATTCCGAGACTCCGGAATTTCATTTCAACCTCGGACTGGTTTACTACGAACTCGGCAATTATCCCGAAGCCCTTGATGCNTACATGCGGGTGGCAGAACTCCGACCGGGCCTTTCCGACACNTACTACAACATTGCTCTGGCCTACCACCGGATGGAGCAGAGCACTGACGCCGACCGCTATTACAACCGTTATCAGGACATGCTCAGCCTGCGGAAGGCAAAAGAACTGGCTCGCAAGAAAGCCGAGATGAAACAACAGGAACAACCGGCGGTGGCTGCCGACACCAAACCTGTGAAAGCAAAATCACCAAAAGCCGTCGCGAAAAAACCGGTNGTCAAGAAAATGAATCCGACCCTGGCCTCCACTCAAAAAACCCCNTCCAAGCTCAAATTCTCGAACCCTCCGAGAAAAGGGACCGGCAGCATTCCGAACTGGGAATGAATCAGGTCTCTCCTGAATTCAATNGANATCGTTTTTCTTNCAAAAAATGCTGATCGGTCTATAGAGCTTTGCTTGAGACTTTTCCGGTCCGGGAATACTCTTTTCGAAGCGCCCGACCCAACAACCATTTCCTGAGGCAAGGATGGATCTTTCCCGACATTACCAACACCGGTTCGACCTCAAATACGGGTGCAACCCCCATCAGCAGCAGTCCGCAATTTTTTCGCTGAAGGATCGCCCGCTTCCTTTTGAAATCATCAACGGCAAGCCCGGTTACATCAACCTCCTGGACGCGCTCAACGCATGGCAGTTGGTGAAGGAATTGGATGAAGCGCTTGANCTNCCTGCAGCGGCTTCNTTCAAACATGTGAGTCCGGCGGGAGCCGNGGTTGGTATTCCCCTGGATGANGACTTGAAGGAAATTTACGGAACTGGGAAANACNANCTGACACCACTTGCATGTGCCTACCTGAGGGCACGTGGNGCNGANCCNCTCTGCTCCTTTGGGGATTTCATCGCCCTNAGCCGTGAAGTGGACCGGGAAACGGCNCTGCTGATCCGCAAACTGGTTTCAGACGGGATCATTGCNCCATCCTACACCAACGAAGCCAAGGAGATCCTGAAGGAGAAAAAGAAAGGTGCCTTCATCATCCTCCNGGNTGANGGGAATGAACCANTGNGTGAGGACTCGGAATACCGCGAGGTTNACGGAACGGTCTTCCGTCAGCAGCGAAACAGCATCAAGCTCAGCAAAGAAAACCTGCTGGGAAACATTGTCACCCAGAACCAGGAACTTTCCGAAGATGCTNGTCGGGATCTGGTGCTGGCGTCGATCGCCATCAAGTACACCCAGTCCAACTCCGTAGGCTATGCCCTCAACGGGCAGATGATCGGGATCGGCGCAGGGCAGCAAAGCCGAGTGGACTGCACCAAACTCGCGGGACGCAAAGCGGAAACCTGGCACCTGCGTTCGCACCCAAGGGTGCGTTCCCTGCCCTTTCGTGACGAAGTCGGCAATGTTGAAAAGACCAATGCCCGCATCGCCTTCATCGAGGGCGAGATGACCGCTCCCGANCGGAGTTCCTGGCTGAAACTNTTNAAGTCCGATCCCGGGGAACTGAGCCTGGAGGAAAAATCGGAATCCATCTCGAAGATGCAGGAGGTTTGTCTTTCCTCGGATGCGTTCCTGCCCTTCCGGGACAATCTCGACCAGGCATCCCGACGGGGGGTCCGTTATGTGGTCCAACCCGGCGGCAGTCTCCGTGATGATCTTCTGATCGAAGCCGCTGATGAATACGGAATGCTGATGGCCTTTTCCGGGATCCGTCTCTTTCATCACTGATCCAATGTCGGTTTTTGAGTATTTTCCCTTTGACGGCAAACCCCATCGCTGGACGATGGGGATCCGCAACCTGAATCCGGAAGAATGGTTCCAGATCGGTGAGGATTATTCAGAACAGATACAGGAAAGGAGGAGGCTGTTGGAAACCCGGCATGATGAGGTTTTTCAGGCGCTTCCAGGATCCGAAGCAGCCTGTCAGGAAATCATGACGACCCTGGCTGATCACCTGCCCCAACACCATCCGACACACTTCAAAAGGCAGGATCAGCAACTGATCACAATGGAAAACCAGGAATGCTGGGATCTTCAGAATCCTGTGAAACACCCCCTCGAGTGCGCCGGGCTTTGGGTCCAGGAAGATCTGTGTGTGATGGAACAAGCCCCGGAGGAAGCAGAAGACGCCGGGGAATACCGGCTCACCGCTGCGGTGNTNTGCTTTCCCACTCGCTGGCATCTCAGGGAAAAAATCGGCAAGCCGATGTCCATGATTCACGATCCGATTCCNGGATACCGTGAGCAGATCAACACGCCGGTGAACCATTTCTTTTCACGCCTCAAATCAGGACAAAAAGTCTGGCGCCTGAACTGGGGATTGAATGATGACCCAAGNCTTTTCCAGCCCGATGGATTTCCAGGAGAAGGATTGAATCCGAAACTGACCGATGAAAACACGGCCGATGAAGTCTTCCTCCGTGTCGAACGGCAAACCCTGGCAAAACTCCCCCAAAGCGGGGCGATCCTTTTCACCATCCGCATCCATCAGCAGCCCCTGCGCTCTCTTGAAGAACGTCCGGAATTGGCCGCAAGACTGGCAAAAACCATAAGATACTGGCCTGAATCCGTTGCAGGTTATAAAGGCCTTTCCTCCCATCGNCCCCTGACCCTGGCATACCTGGACCGNATCTCNTGACGCNNTCCGCGTTTTACCGGTNNAATCTGATCTTTCCGGAAAATTTCTCCCCTGAAAGCCGATCCTGGAACGATTTTCGCTTGCCCAAAGGCGGGAAACCTAGGAGGAAGCATGATTACATTCAACCGAATCCCCTCACACCTGGAATCCGCCACCTGGAAAAAATCCAGTAAAAAAACCGCATCTTCTTCAGAAGAAGAGCAGGGGCCTGATTTTGAAGACATGTTCCAGGCCGTTTCTGAAAATTCCGAGATTAGTCCTTCTGCCGACCGGAAACCTGAGAAATTTTCCCGAAAACTTCCTGGGAAAAAAACAAAAATCGATCTCAGTGTTTGAAAACACTGTTTCTGCAGGGCACCAAATTTCGTTTCCCAGCAGGNGNAGNNGACAANCGGATTTTGNGAAAATGATTTTTTTGTTGACAGAAAACCATTATTCGCTTAAGAAAAAGTAAGCTTAAGTTAAATCTTTGATGCATTCAGTCTGCTGATGAACTGAACGTTTCGCTGGAATCATTTAGACCACCCCTTTTGGAGAGAGGAATGGTCCATACTGTCCCAGTNGTTTTTTTCAGGAAGAAAACCCATNCCTTTCCGGTTCCCCGGAATCATCGCAGCAATTGGTCTGAGGATCTTCAGACTTGCTCTATTGCTGCAATCCCAAGTTCATCGAATTCTTTTTGCCTTTCCCCAAAATTTTTGATCCAACCTGTCCGTCCTCCCCCGGAATGAAACAAAGTGATCATAAGGATGAATCTTTTCTTCAGTCAATGAACTCAGCAAAGGAGGACCCATGGATCTTTTCTACACCGCTGAATGGATGGCCAGACAGGACCAGGATCATAGTCTGCCCATGCANAAAAAATTAAAACTCAAGCCTGTCGAGGAAGATGGCACCGTTTTCAAAATGTTTGATGGGGATACGGAAAAGGCGCTGATTGATTTGCATGATCGAAATCCGGGAGAAGTTTTNAAGGCCCGTATCCGCNACAATGGNAACACATTCAACATCATCGACGATTCCGAAGATTCGAGCAGCATCCAGTTGCGGGGAAACGGGACGGTGCTGGAAGCCAACTGCCGTGGCTGGCTGGGTCACAGAATTTGCCTGAAGCATGAGGGAAAGGAATANCAGCTTTTGCGGAATCCGTTGACCCGGAGTTTTACGCTGTTGGAAGAAAACAGAAAGGAACTCGGCAGTATCCGGGCTGAGTCCTTTTTTTCCGACAACTATCGGGTCGAATTGCCTGAGGATTTTCCTTTTTCCCTGATNCTTTTCCTCAGTTGCCTGGCTCTTTGTGATTCTGAAAGGCCGATGATGCCGGTTTATAACAGTTACTGGTATTACGGCTGAATTTTGGAAAACCGGGAGCAACCAATGGATCAACCTTTTTCAACAGGAAACAGGCTTGAAACTAAGGTGCTTTGTTAACGGGAAGGTCCGTTCCACTCCGATCCAGGATTTCAAAAATCTGGATGAACTGATGGATCATCTGATGGAGGAGGATTTTCCCGACACATCATTCCAGCATCCCGACGGACGCCTGATGCGCTTCGAGAGGATCAACTGGGCGGATTTCCGGAAACACTACCGCCATCCCAAGCAGCGTCCGCTGAAGATGAGAAACACCAGCAGTGGAGAAATTTTTGTGTTGGACCTGATTCCCGAAAGTTCTTCGGAAGGCGCATGATTGTGCTTTTGCGGAAATTCTGATTCACAGGTTTGAATCAGCCAGACAGTCTATTTTCACCATCCAGATTACAATCGNAGCCCTTTTATTTTTTTCCATGGAGGAAGACCTGTTGCTTCAGGGCAGCACACTCTGTTCAATGGAATGGTCCAGTTTTTCAAAATCCTGATAGCCGATCAACTCATAAAGTTCTTTCCGGCTTTGCATCCGGTCCAGCCAGTCTCTTGCATCCCCCTTTTTTGCCAATTCCAGGTAAAATTGCTCCACGCTCTTCATCGCGACCCTCAACGAGGAAGCGGGCCAGATCACGATTTTTACTCCTAAGTCCTGATATTCTCTGAGAGACCGGTGCGGGGTTTTGCCGAATTCAGTCATGTTGGCAAGAATCGGCACCTCCAATTCCTTTGAAAAAAGCTGGAAATCCTCTGATTGTGTGAGTGCTTCCGGAAAGATAATATCCGCCCCAGCCTGCTGATAGAGCTTTGCTCTCCTGAGGGCTTCCTCCAGGCTTTCCGAAGCGGCATCGGTTCGTGCAACAATTTTGAGGTGGGTCCGGGCTTTCACTGCAGCACTGATTTTTTGGGCCATCTCCTCGGCTNCNATCAGATTTTTATTGCTCAGATGTCCGCATTTCTTGGGCAGCATCTGGTCTTCGAGTTGGACTGCGGCGGCACCGGCTTCTTCCAGGTCCCTTACCAAACGCATCACATTCAGTGTTTCGCCATAACCGGTATCGCCGTCGACAATGATCGGCAGGTGTGTCGCACGATAAAGTGACTTAACCGCCCTGCAGAGTTCTTCCTGGGTGATGATTCCGAGATCCGGAAGCCCGAGGGTTGCTGAGAGCGCGGCTCCGGAAAGATAGAGNGCGCGGAATCCGGNCTCCCTGGCCAACATGCCACAAAGAGCGTGGTGCGCCCCGGGGACTCCCAAGCGTCTCCGGCTCAGCCAAAAGTTGAGCCAACACGTNTCCAGGANGTTCNAGACTTTGTGCTTCCAATGATGTCATCGTNCCTCGTTTATNTTCAGAAAACCGGAGATGGATTCGGAAGAGTCATGACTTCCGAAAAAATATNGAACCGATTAAGTTTTGCANAGAAAGGAGAAAAATCTTTTTATCCTTCTCCCACCTTCTGCCTGCGTTCCAAAGTTTTGAGGACACTGGAAGCCGCCAGGGTCAGTGCGACGTAAAGCAGTGCCGCGGTGTTAAACGGAGTGAAGGCCAGGAAGGTCGCCGCCTGGAATTCACGCATACGCATGGTCACATCACGGATGGAAAGCACCGAAAGCAGCGCCGTGTCCTTGAGCATGGCAATGAATTCGTTCCCAAGCGCCGGGGTAATGATTTTGATCGCCTGGGGCAGAATCACGAGACGCACGATCATCCATTCCCGAAGCCCCATCGTCCTTGCCGCCTCGATCTGACCTTTGGGAATGGCCTCGATGCCTGCCCTGAAGATTTCCGCCATGTAGGCAGAATAACCGATGCCAATGGCGATGATTCCCCGGAACATGTTGGGAATGCTGATGACTCCTCCGGAAAGCTCCTTCACCGCTCCCGCCAGGGGGAGTCCGATGTAGAGCACGATGACCAGCATCGGAATGCCNCGNAGGGTGTCGATCAGAAATGCAGCCAAAACCCTGAGNGGATGCAGGCCATTCAAAGCCCCGGCTCCAGTCAGCAGCAATAATCCCAATCCCAGGGATAGAATCGCATATCCGGGAAAACTGTATTCCTTGGCCAGGTATTCCGTTTTCCAGATTTNGGGCCAGGANGGATCGNCCGAGCCTGCAGGAAGCAGGGCTCCGCTTACGCGTTTGTTGTTTTGGAACAGATCAATCGCCTTTTCCACGGTGGCAACACTGCGAATTTTTACCGATCTTCCTTCCAGGTCGAATGCATCTCCATCACGGATTTCATTGGTGATGCCCTGGGGAGTTCCCTTGATGATGGCGATTCGCTGGTCAAGGGTTCCCACCAGAACCACCTCTACCTGGGGTCGGGTGAAGTACCANAGACTGATGCCAACCAAAACAACTCCCAGAATCCCATGGATCAGAAAAGTCCTTTCACGGACTTTCAGTTCACTCAAAAGTGCCAGGATCAACCCCAAAACCGAAGCGATTCCGTAGGCGATGAACGTAGCACGCAGGGTGGCCATAAGACCGGAGGCAAAACCGGCATGGGCAAAAAGGAAGATGTAGAGGAACATTCCCAGGTTAACCAGGCCGAAGATCAGCATTCCGTATTTTAGAACACTTCCGATGTTTNACCGNAGTTTGGAGAAAATCAGAATCCCGGCAACCCATAAACCCAGGTACACTCCACAGATCTGACTGATCAGGCCATCGAACCATAAAAGCACCTCAGGCTTGGCCATACGGTTTTGACCATCGACGACAACCCAGGTCGAATTGCGAACATCAAGGTCATTGACCAGGATCGATTCCACCATCGGAGTCGGATCCACCATGAATCCCGCAATCGCGACGACAAATCCATGGGAAACCGCAAAGATCAGAGCCCGTCGAAGACGATTTTTCCTCTGAAAATCATCCTGGTCCGGGGCCAGTGAAGCCCATGCGTTTTTGATCGCAAAGAGTCCCAACACAAGTCCGCAGACAGTCAGGAGAAACAAGCCCAGCAAAGCCCAGGGATGTTCCTCGATTCCCAGGATGTGGGCCAAAGCTCTTTGGTAGCGCGCCGAAGAACCAAACAGATAAATGAAAAAAGGAATGGTGCCCAAAACCACCAGATTACTGGGGCGGATCCCACGCAATCGGGAGAAAAGCCAGAGACTCATGGAGTATTCCTGTCCGGCTGCAGGGATGGAAAAAAATCAATCACGCCGGAAAATTAGAATTGGAGGAAGGCAAGGTTCCCGGATCAATCTCCGGAAACCTTTTCTNTACTAAATTNAGTACATTACTTGGGCCACCATTTGATAACCAGACGGTCCATGGTNCCGTTGGACTTGATCATCGCCAAACCTTCATTGAAAGGATCGACCAAGTCACTTCCTTCCTGGAAAACAAGGCCNAGGGGGTCTGAGGAAAGACCGGTGATACCGACGGTCAATTCGCCTGCGAATTCCTGCTCGTAGGCCGCAGCTGAAGTCGAGTCAATGATCACNCCNCCGACGTCGCCATTCTGTAATGCCACCACGGCTGCACTGAATGCATCGTAAAGCGCCATGTTGTTNCGTCCAACCAGCTTCATCCCAAGGTCGGCATTGGTTGTTCCAGTCTGGGAACCCAGTTTCATCTGTCCTGATTTGAAAGTATCGATCGTTACTTTTCCAACGTCTTCAACGCGCATCAAAACCCCTTGCTGGACGATGATGTAAGGATCGGAGAAATCAACGATCTTGTCCCGCTCTTCGGTAATGGTTACCCCGGAAACCACCATGTCCCANCGNCCCTGNGCCAGAGCCGGGAAGATGCCTTCCCAGGCCGTCGGGTTCCATACAGGAATGCAGTTCACCANTTTGCAGATCTCAACCACCACATCCACATCGAAACCGACCACCTGTTTGGTGTTCTCATCGATGTATTCATGGGGAGGATAGGTTGGATCGGTGCCGATNTGGACTACTTTTCCACCGAGATCGGCAGCTTGCAGGGGAAGAATCAGCAGGAATGCTGCTGAAAGCAAAGTTACTAAACGTTTCATGGAGTTCTCCAAAATTTGTTATAGATGATGCATGAAACNCGAATGCCTCATGCGTAATTTGGACATCTAATAAGATCACAGTTTTTTCAACAAAACAAACATTTTGATGTTAAATCCGATATTTAGACTTTGAAGTAAAAAAAGAATCTCTTTTCATTGATCAAGAAACCAAAGCCGATTGACATGGCTCAGCTTGATTCGCATACTTCATGTTCACCTGAATTTCCTGAATACGAATGCTCAACCAGAAACAAATCCTGAACCGTCGTCACTGGGTTTTTGATATGGATGGAACCCTTACGGTGGCGGCCCACAACTTCGACCAAATCCGTGAAGAACTTGGTCTTGAACCGGGGATTCCGATTGTCAAAACCCTGGATTCGATGCCTCCCGAGAAAGCAAATCCGCTTAGGGAAAGACTGCAGCAGATCGAAATCGAACTTGCCAAACAGGCAGAACCTGCGGAAGGATTAATGGCTTTATTGAACGCTCTGCAGAGCAAGGGATGTAAACTTGGAATCGTTACTCTCAACACCAAAGAAAATGCATGGATCACCCTTGAAGCATTGGGCATTGAGGAGTATTTTGAAGAATATTTTGTGATGGGACGTTCATGTACGGAGCCCAAACCTTCTCCGGAAGCCGTTCAAAAAATGATGCAGGAATGGGATTCTGACCTTGACGACACTTTGGTCATTGGTGATTTTCTCTATGATCTCCAGATGGGAAGAAACGCGGGAACGGCAACGATCCATGTCGATCCCTCCTCAGAGTTCGAATGGCCTGAAATGGCTGACATCCAATGCTCATCATTGAAAGAACTCCAATCTCTTCTTGTTTGACAAGAACTGACTGAAGGTTGATCAGCATGGACCTGCTTTCTGCGACCTTGACCCTGATCCTGATCATGGATCCATTGGGGAATATCCCGATGTTCCTTTCGATTCTGAATAAAATTCCGGATGAAAATCGTCGGAGAAAAATTCTGATTCGAGAATTGTTGTTGGCATTGTTGGTCTTATTGNTATTTCTCTTTTTGGGACGTCATCTGCTTCAATGGCTCAATCTCCAACCTCAATCGTTGAGAATCGGGGGCGGGATTGTCCTTTTTCTGATCGCAATAAAAATGATCTTTCCNCCTCCTTCAGGAGGCATCATGGGGCAATTNCCGGAAGGAGAACCCNTACTTGTCCCGCTTGCCGTCCCTCTTCTTGCTGGCCCNTCCACTTTGGCAATGCTGATCCTGCTCAGCAGCAATGCGCCCGAAAAATGGATGAGTTGGCTTCTTGCAGTGATACTGGCTTGGTTGCTGACAAGCGTCGTTATGATCTGTTCAGGAAGTCTCCTGAGACTCCTGGGAGAAAAAGGACTGGTCGCCGTCGAGCGGTTGATGGGGATGGTACTTGTCACCCTTTCAGTGCAGATGTTGCTCGACGGATTCAGTGACTACCTGCGCAAACTCCTGGAATCCTCATAATCCCTTCTNCNTCTTCATTGAGGGCCAATTTATGCATTTCACGGAAGGACTTCGCCCGGGGAATGAACGGCGATCTCCCTGACAACACAAAAATGAACGAGGCGTAGACTCCCTGTTCTCCGGACGAAGTTCACACCGATTTTTGTTTCCCCAATAAGCTTTCCAGGATGACACAGCACTTGCATGTCCCGGGAGAAGATCTAAGGCTCAAAAAAAATCTGTCTCTTTTAAGCACACCGAAAATGAAACCGCTTCCAATCCTTCTGCTGGCTTCCTTCATTTGGATGATCACAGCAATGCAGGTCATCGCTCAGGAGGAAGGCGGAGCGATCGCAACGCTCTCAAGGGTTGAGGGCTATGTTGAAGTCTTTTCGGAAGCGAAGCGGAAAACCCGACGCGGACGTGAAGGTCTGATGCTGTTTGCCGGTGAACGGATCAATACCGGCAAAGACAGTAAAGTCACNGTCGANTTCAGGGACGGTTCCACCTTCCGTCTGTTCCGAAAAACCGATTTCCTGATCGAGGAAGGCGTCGAGCAGAATACCCGTGAACGGAGTTTCAAATATCAACTCTCGATGAAACTCGGTTCGCTCCATGGTCGCATGAAACGNGGTATGCAGCGCACCCGACTGCGTACTCCAACCGCCATCGTCGGGGTCAAAGGCACCACCGTCCGCATCACTGAAACCAGCAAAGGAAAAGCTACGATTGGACTTTCNGAAGGTAAAATCGAGGTCACCAACGCGGTTTCAAGCATCGAACTGAAAGCAGGGCAGTGGCTTCCGGAAATCGGGCGGACCGATGAATTGGATGAAAAAATTGCCAAACTGCCAAACCTGCTTTTTCTGAAAACNGAGGAATACGAACTTGATTTCAGCGACCAGCAATCAAAACAGTTGTTCATCAGCATTCAGATGGAAGACAGCCAGAGCGGGAAAATGACCAAACGCGGCGGTCCGGTCCGACTGGAAACCGATTACTACAGCGTCCAGATGCCCCAGCAGGTTTTTCTGGAATCAGATGGATTCATCCGTTTCCCAATCGAAATCGATCCACCACGGAAGGATGATTCCGAATTCGATGGACTCATCCAAATCCGGGCCAATATGGACGACATCGGATTTGATGATGTTGGAGAAGGAATGATGGTGCTGAGGGTGGTCAATGGTCAGCGTAAACGTTCACTTCTCATCGATCCCCAGAGCGATCTTATCGAAAAACGCTGATTCCTTTCAGCATCGAAGCAGGACAAGATGTTCCTGTTTCCCGGTCCTTCCAAAATCTTCNTCACCACGCGAATAATGTTGAAGCGGCCTTGAGGCACTGGCAGTCATTTTCCANCCCTCNCTACCGGAAAACCTTCGGACAAAATTCAGGGCATCCACTTTTTTTCCACGATCCAGCCAGTCCTCGAAAAGCATGATGCAACGCCCCCCTGAAACACTGGCCCTCCGAAGATTCAGCATCAGCTTGCGGAAACGTGGAGTCCAGTTTTTTTTCTGAAAATCCGTTCCAATCCCGAGTTGCCCCTCCTCAAAGGGTTTGATCGGCAGGTTCAACCATTTCAAAAGCAATTTTTGACTTAGCATCTGCTTTCCGTTTCCCGGAAAGGGAGGGCGGGTGAGGATCAANTCTGCCTCCAAAGGAGGNTCGTGTTCAAGCTTGAGGATGTCCTCCTGACTGAGTTGAGGGTTTTCTATGAGACGGATGTGGTCTGAGAGTTCGGTCTGGGCCTCGATCAGTTCCTTGGTTCGTTCACCCATGGCACGGCCGAACTGCCCTCTTCCTACCCGGGATTGACGCCGTACAGCATCTTCTTCGGGAGTGAAGCGGTAAATCAGGCTTGAGAAAACGGCACGTAGGCTTTCTCTCACCGCAGGATCGGGAAGCTGGTTGATGCGTTCCATCCAGTGCAGCATTTCCACCAGCAGATGAGGAGGATAAAGGTTTTGCAGCGACTCGGCATGGAGATGATGCACCCTGTGTTTACCCAAATTTTCCTTCTCGATGCCCTGTCTTAATTCTTCGACTTCGGTCCAAACCCTCCGAGCATTCCGAAGACTGAGCCATCGGCAGCGTTCACGGGTTATCACGGAGGCGATCGGGTTGAGATCGTTACCTGCCACCTTCATTCCTGCGAGAAGTCCTTCCAATAGAATCGTGCCGCTTCCCATAAAAGGATCAAACAACCTTCCCTTTTGGCCAAAATGCTCCAGCAGCAATTTTGCCATCTGTAGAGGAATCCTGCCGGGGTAATGGTGAAATCCCTGNGTAAAATGCGGGTCGATGGATGCAGCCTGAAAAACCTGAAGCAGAAACGGTCCCTCTTTCCCAGAGCAGGCTTTTTCGGTCATTTCCGGATTAAAAGTAGGTTTCCTGGAAAAATTCCTTTTCCTCGGATCNTTNTTTTCAATCCCTTTAAAATCCGGTTTTACNATTTTTCTNCCTTTGAAGGGCTTTTTTTTAGCCACTTCAAAAGGAAGCGGAAGCAATTTCTTTTTGGTTCCCCGAGCTATGTTTTTTTCAACTTTGGAAAAGGTTTTCTTTGCTGGTGTTGATTTCTTCCTTGTTGGAGGTTTAGCTTCTGCCTTACGAACCCGTTTCGGTTGCTTTTCCAAATCAACCGCGTCGAATTCAACTTCCTCAGAGAGGGGTGGATTCTTATCTTCACTCATGGCCATGTTTCATGCTCATCAGAATGGAAACTCCTACAATCAATACTCCACCCAACAANGTCTGAAGGGAAGGGACTTCGGAAAGAAGAATGAGGGCAAAAAGGATTCCGTAAACCGGTTCGAGTCCGGCATGGAGGAGACTGGTCAACTGAACCGAAACCTTTCGGAGGCCATTGATTAACAGCACATGTCCTGAGGCGGTGCAGAACAAACCAAGCACCAGCANAAGTCCTANTTCTTCAGGANTGAACNGCCATTGGTGCTTCAGTGCTAANGGAATCAGAACCAAAGCAGCAAAACCATTCTGCCAGCAGGCTACGGTCAGCGGATGATGATGCTGGACATGCTTGCGGTTGAGCAGGGTCAAGACGGTAAAACTGAAACTTGCGAATATTCCCCAACTGAGTCCATGGAGGACCTGTTCCCGGGTCAGTGAATCCGGACCGGAAGATCCCGATGTCGCGATCAACACCAGGCCTCCCATCACTGCAATCACTGCAAAGATGTTTTTTCTTTTGAGGCGTTCCGGAAAGAACATCGGTTCCAGAAAAGTCGTAAACAAGGGATAACTCGAAAACGAAAGCAACCCGATTGCAACGCTGGAAACCTGGATTGAACGGAAAAACCCGATCCAGTGGACGGCTAAAATTCCACCGGTCATTGCTAACCAGATCCAGGANTTTTGCTCTTTCAACAAAACCGGAACCCGCATCAGCCGATGAACCAAAACCAACGCTAAAAAAGCAATCAGTGTTCGGCCCANTACGATCAGGACTGCATCAAAGCTGAGGAATTTTCCAAAAAGACCTGCGGTCCCAAAAAGCAGGATGGCACCATGGATGCTGATCAGTCCACCCGGCATGAGTTCATTTCTCTACTTCGGTTAATCTGAATTCCCCGATTGAAAACAGGNGTANNNGGAATACCCTTCCTTTCCCGACCTCAGGCAGCGCGCCTGGAACGGAGGTATACCCTGAGAATGGTGACGGCTGCGGGAGTCATGCCGCTGGTGCGGCTTGCCTGGCCGAGGGTTGAAGGTTGAAGTTTCTTTAGGATCTCCACGACTTCTGCGGATAAACCGGGAATAGTGTCGTAATTCATTCCCATGGGGATGCGGATCTGNTCCAATGCACTGATGTGTTTCAGTTCCTGTTGCTGGCGTGCCAGGTATCCTTCGTACTTGAAACCAATCTCTGCCTGTTCTTTCACTGCAGGTTCATAGTTTTGCCAGTCCAAATTTCCATGAAGGTTTTGAGATGCTTGGAGTGTTTGCATTTGGATCCCCGGACGTTTGAGCAATCCTGATAAGGTGGTGCTGTTTTTCAGGGGGGATTCTCCCAAATGATTCAGTTCCTCCTGAACTTTCGCAGAAGGATTGATCCGGGTTTCAGAAAGATGGACAACCAGGGATTCAATTTGTTGTTTCTTGCTTTTCAACTTTTCCCATGCGTCTTTCTGAAGAAGGCCCAATTCCCAGCTTTTTTCAGAAAGTCTGAGATCAGCATTATCCTCCCGAAGATGGAGGCGATGTTCCGCACGAGACGTGAACATGCGGTAAGGTTCGGTTACTCCACGGGTGATCAGGTCATCCAGCATCACACCGATGTAAGCTTCTCCACGCAGCAATAGGAATGGTTCCTCCCCGCGTACTTTACGGACCGCGTTGATTCCTGCCATCAAACCCTGCGCCGCGGCCTCCTCATAACCGGTGGTCCCGTTGATCTGTCCTGCAAGGTAAAGGTTTTCCACTCCCTTCAATTCAAGACTGGCCTTGAGTTGGGTGGGATCTGCATAGTCGTATTCGATGGCATAACCGGGCAGGATGATTTCAACCTGCTCCAGTCCTTCAATGGTTCGCAGAAAATCCAACTGAACCTCGGCAGGCAGACTGGTGGACAATCCATTCGGGTAAATCATCANGTTGTCTTCGGCAAGCCCGGTCGGNTCCAGAAANACCTGGTGGCGTTCTTTGTCGGCAAATTTGACGATCTTGTCTTCGATGGAAGGACAATAACGTGGACCAATGCCGGTGATTTGCCCCCCATAAAGTGCGGAACGCCGCAGATTGTCCTGAATTACCTGGTGGGTTCTGGCATTGGTAAATGCAATATGGCAGGGCACCTGAGGCAAAAGNATTTCCGAGTCCCAGAAGGAAAATTTTTTCGGCGGATCGTCGCCGGGCTGGACCTGAAGAGAGTCCCAGTCGATGGTCCGCTTATCGAGGCGTGCCGGGGTTCCGGTTTTCATCCGTCCCATCCTTAATTGCTGCCCTGCAAGGCTGATGGAAAGCTGCTTCGATGGAGGTTCATTCACCCTGCCGGCCTCAACCCGTTCCTCCCCACGGTGGATCATCCCGTTGAGGAAGGTCCCGGTGGTGACAATGACNCTGCTGCTGTAAAANTCCTCATTATTGGTNCTGATNCCAACCACCCGGTTTTTGCGGATCAGCAGTTCTTCCACCAGTCCCTCGGCTATATCAAGGTNCTCCTGGTCTTCTAATACCTTCCTCATGTAGCGATGGTACTCATGCATTTCCGACTGGCAGCGGGAACCTCGCGTGGCCGGTCCCCGGGATGCATTCAGCACCCGGAACTGAATCCCGGTTGCATCCGCAGCCTTCCCCATCTCGCCACCGAGAGCGTCGATTTCCTTGACCAGGTGGCCTTTCCCGATACCCCCGATCGCCGGGTTGCAGGACATTTGCGCGATGGTTTCGCGTGAAATGGTTACCAGCAGGGTTTTTGCGCCCATTCGTGCCGATGCCAGTGCTGCTTCACAACCGGCGTGACCAGCACCGATGACCAGGACCTGATAGGGATGATGATGAGCCAGCATCTCAGGAGATGAAATGGATTTGTAAGCTGAAANCTAAACGTAATTTCAGGGAATCTAAACCGATTCCGGANTTGTGTTTGATTTTTGATGAAAAGGTAAAAATTATGATAACCTTTGTCACTTGAAAAAGATATGACCCAATTGAGAAGCAAGTTACTCCATTCAGTTGATAAGTTTGATTCGATTACGGAATAGAATCCCATGTCCTCAAGAATTTGGAATTCTCTAACGGACTACCAGTTCCTGGCCGACCAATGGAAGGAAGAAAAGGATCAGGAGGGTGAAGAGACTCGCCAAATTCTCAAAATCCCTGCATTCAGGTTTTGGAGCATGATTTTCGTGGCATTGTCCATCCCGGGATTGCTTCTCATCATCCTGCCCATGCTNCAGCGCTCAGGGATGATCTAGTTCAAGAAACAGAGGATTGTCCTGATTTAAAATTCCTTTTCAGGTTTGCCCTGTTCGTTGAAAAATCCAGCAGCACGAACCCCGCCCCATCCATATTGTTTGACTTCCAAATCGAAGATCATGTAATGCGGAATTCCGGAACCTGAGTAAAGCGGTAGCGCATAAAGAGAAAGGCGCTCCATCTTTTTTGAATTCCCGGTCAGAAAGGCCACCATCTTTTGAGGATTGAGTGGATTCGGATAAATCATGGCCAGGGATAATTTTCCTTTAAAATGTTTTCCATCCAACTCGATTCCGTGAGCATTTAGTTTTGCAGGAGTTTTTGGGAGCAAATCTTTTATTAAAAGATTCTTTGAAGGTGAGCCAAGCAGGATCAGGTTGAAATTCTCAATGACCTCACGGGTGACTTCAGAGTCTCTGAGAATCCGGACGTAACCGTTTCCCCGTCTCCACCATCCGACCGAGATCAGTCTTGCCAAATCCAGAGTCTCAGGATCATCATCAATCACCAAAACGAAGGGACTGAAGAAGACCGATTTGAAGGCTCCATGCTTCCGAATCGTTTGAGCCANTGGACTTTCTAAANNTTCACCCANGACAACTTTCTGATTTCCTGAAACCNGCGTTTTCACTCCGTTCCATTGAATCTGATCCACNTCATNTTNAAGAGACTCAAGATCGATTTCNAGTGAGCGTACGTTTTCGGTCTCCAGAATTACCTGNCCATCTTTCACCNAAGCATCGATNCTGGTTTGGCTCATCGATTTTTCCTGAGAGAGAACCCTGATCCAGTAAAATCGATCGTTGAGAGAAAGATCATACAAACGGATTTTAAACGAGTTCGGAATTTCTCTTTTTTGCTTTCGGAGAAATTCGATGATTTCGTTATTGTCAACAGCATCGGAACCTCCACCTTCGGAACGGGGCTCATCCCACCAGTGTGCTTTGTCCTGCAGTTCACGGTAGTTGACCTGGTAATCCCGGATTTCNAGATGTTTTTGGAAAAGCCGTGCATGCATGGGCGGGACGGTTTTATCTTTGGCTCCCTGGGTGATGATGACAGGAAGATGCTCCGCGTTTTCCAGAAAAAAGAGGTTGTTGGCGTCATGCCTTGCCCGTTCCCTTGACAAAAGAATTTCCGGAGAGGCAAACATCCGGCTCGGCTGCATCGCAAAAGGCTGGTAAACATGCAACGTCGACCATCCCGCCTGGGGTGCCAAAGCNGCAAAAAGCGANGGNTGATGGAGCCCGATGTGCCAGGTTCCCTGTCCCCCCATCGACCCTCCACTGAGGTAAACCCGATCCTGATCTATTGGCAAAGCTTTCACCGCCAAATTGTACACTTCCAAAAAATCCAGCCTGCCCCAATCCTGCCAGTCGAATCCGTAAGGCCTGCGGTTGGTGGGAGTGATCACAAATGCCCAGTCCTTGGAAGAATATTGCGACGCCAGAAGGGAAGCCTCTACCCCTGCACCATGAAGTGAAAAGATCGCAGCATAGGATTTTTGCGGATCATAATTCNTAGGATATCGAATCGAATAATACTGNACNGAATGATCGATTTTGGAAACGAAGGTCACCCGGTGGGGCTGTTCCAGNTTTTTGCTTTCCAGTTTGAAATCGGTTTGATCCAGAACGTCATCCTTCACCAGTCGGATTTTAAGATTCAATTCTTCTTTTGGGGATTTCTCCAGTTTCAGCAACAATGGCATTTTGAGGATTCCGAAAGGGGGTATGGGATCCAGATCAAATTCCTGAAGTGTCTTTCCTGGAGTTTGTTCAATAATGATTTTTGCTCCCCGGAGCCAATCTTCCTGAATGTTGAGAATTGGAACCGCAATCGGAAATTCTGTTTGCTTCAGATCCGGAACCAGGTCGGGCTTGGTGAAATCTTCCAGAAAAACCGCCTTCTTGCTGGTAGGAGTAATCTGGAAACGGAATTTCCTCCTGTATTTTCCGGCAAACTTGACCAGAATCCGGTTTTTCCCCTTACGGAGTTTGACTGCGGTTTTGAAGAAATTTCCGAAATAAGGCTCTCCCTGAAAGACCTTTCCGTTTAGCACAAAGGCCGGCACCTTGCGGGTGGAAACCAACGCCATGGTTTCTGTCTCTGATTCGACTTCGGTGAAAGCATATCCGAGATTCAAAAGGCCGATGCTGCCCAACCGTTCGTAGGGGGTGTCCCAATTGATCCCCTCATAGTTGACTTCGACCTGATCCGAATCGGCTTCCAGTGTCTGCCAGCGAAGTTCCCCTTTCGGCGGATAGAGCGAATGGAAAACCTGTTCGTCTGAGGGAATGATATTCCTTTCTCCGCCATACTTCTGCAACGGATCGATTCCTCCATCCCTCGGGGCAATCATGAACGGTCCCAGGATTTTCCAGGAAGTGATGGTTAT
>FUFK010040189.1_pt1 | contig 20298 bp, 28 predicted proteins | sample 1021851 | NCBI WGS metagenome assembly FUFK01 (sample SAMEA51879418, study PRJEB19060) | metagenome
AAAATTCTAAAAAAGATGTAAAAAACTCCGAAAAGAGTTAATATATTTGTAAATCTTTCTTTTTTTTGTCATGGCAGCTATTAGAGGCGATGTAGGTAAGATCATGTTCCATAACGCAGGAGGCACAGAGGCCGACATTGCTGGAACTAGATCATGGTCATTAAGTGTTTCAAAAGATACTTTAGAAACTACAGTTCAAGGAAACACATCTAAGACTTTTGTTGGTGGTCTTATTTCTGGAGAAGGATCAGCAGAACTGATTTACGACAATGCAGGTAACGCTGATTATCTATCTTTTGTTGAAGATATATTAACGACTGGAGACGCTGGAGATGCATTATTTGAATTATTCCCTGATAGTTCAGCTAGTTCTAAAAAGTTAGCTTTTTCTGGAATTATTACAAGTGCTGAATATGGTGCAACACTTGGAGAGACTCAGTTGATTAACATATCTTTCCAGACAACTGGTGCCATAACTTCAGACATATAGTAAATTAAGATTATCTCGCACTTAATTTATGGCAGAAAAAAGAACACTCGACCTTTTAAAGGAGTCGTTTGACCTTTCTAAAAGGCGCAAATTTGACGTTACAGATGATAATGGTAATGTCGTAGTCAGTTTATATTTCAAAGCCATTACAAGGGCTGACAGAGCCAGAGCAACGCAAAGGGCTGGTAGTGATGATCCATTNNTNGTTTCTACACATATGCTTTGNCAGTTGGCAGAAAANGAAGATGGAACAAAAGCATTTCACCCAGCNGATTTTGCNAACTTGCANAATGAGTTACCAGAAAATGTATTGAANGAGATTGANNTNTTTTTATTTGGTGTAAANCAAAACGCAANNATTGATAACGNAAAGGAATCCTAANGGGGGATAACTGGTTAAATTTTGAGTTTTTCCTTGCAACAGAATTAGGTAAGACAGTTAGTGAATTGAGAACACAACTTACAGAGGAAGAGTTGATATTTTTTGCTGGATATTATGAATTGAAATATGATAGAGAAAAAAAAGAGGCAGATGCAATCAAACGCAAATCAAGATATAGTTAAAGGAGTTATTGTTTAGTCGTGGCAGTTTCCAATGTAGAACTAAGAGTTGGTGCTACCCAAGCGATTACAGCATTAAAGAATGTAAATACTCAGGCACAAAAATTTAATCAAACTGTAAACGGAACAAATAGTAAGTTAAAAGATGCAAATAAGGCTTTACCAATTATAGGAAAAGGTTTTTTTGGTGCTGGTGCTGGTGCAAAAGGTGCGGCTGTAGGTTTTAGAACTGCTGGGGCTGCGTTAGCAACAGCATTAGCTCCTTTAGCTGCTGGCCTTACAGCAGTGGCTCTTTTAACAAAAGCATTTCAAAATTTGGCGGCTGCTGATTTTGCAAGTACAAAAGTAAGAACTTTAGGAGTTGATGTTGAATCTTTAAAGCCAAAACTATCAACATTATCAAATGAACTAAGTGGTCAAGCCTCACAACTTGATTTACTATCAGCATCTTATGATGTTGCGTCTGCTGGGTTTAGTGAAGTTTCAGAACTAACAGATGTATTGAAGGCATCACAGTTAGGTGCGACAGGTGGATTTTCTGATTTAGCTACAGTTGCTGATGCTACTACTTCAGTCTTAAACTCTTATGGACTTGAATCAGATAAAGCCGCAAAATTAATTGATGGATTCATCCAAACTCAGAATGATGGTAAAATTGTTGTTGACCAATATGCAAAACAAATAGGTCGTATTGCACCAATAGCCTCTGGTGCTGGTATAGGTATAGAAGAATTAAACGCTGCTATCTCCTCTGTTACTGCTGCTGGTGTTCCTGTTGAATCAACTTTTGCTGGTTTGCGTCAGGTTATTGCTTCAATACAAAAACCTACAAGTGAAGCTTCAAAAGTTGCCGAAAAACTTGGNATTGATTTTAGTGCCGCAGCTTTAAATTCAAAAGGATTAAGTGGAGTTTTAGAGGATATTGTNGCAAATGGTGGAGCNAGTGCAGAAAATCTTTCTAAATTATTTGGAAGTGTTGAAGCACTTACNGCTATACAACCTTTGTTAAATGATGGTTTAGTATCTTTCAATAAAAATTTAGAGAATCAAGCAAAAGCACAAGATGTAGCTGCAAAAGCGGCATTTCAAGCACAAAATACAATACAAGGGCAACTGCAAAGATTAGGTGCTGCATTTACAAACCTCACAACAGAAGGTTCTGAGTTTGGTATTGCAATTAGAGAATCTATAAAAGTNNCTGCTGTTACTGTTGANGCTTTAAAAAGTGCTTTTGAAATTGCTATTCTTGCACCGATACGTTTAATAGTTGGTGCTGTCAAACAGATTGGAACTGTTATAGGTGAGGCTTTGGGTATAGAGGCAACTAATGTTTTATTTAATTTAGAACAGGGCTGGATAGGTATAAAAGAGGCAATCACAGAGTTGGTAGGTGAGGCAGAGTTTATAGGGAAAGTTATTGGTCAAGTCATTGCAGTAAGTATTAGAAATATAATTAAATTACAAAAGAAAATAATTGAAGGGTTTTTAAAAGCAACAGAACCTGTTGTTAAATTTTTTCAAGGTATTCAGAAATCTGTTGGAAATGTTGCAACAAATATAGTCAAATTTTTTAGAACAGCTTTTCAAAAGCTCATTGATATTATTCCAGCACCATTAAAAAAATTACTTGGTGGTTTAGAACTACCCAAGCTTGATCTTGATATAGCAATACCTAAGTTATCAAATCCATTTAAAGGTTTGAAAGAAAAATTAGGAGAGTTAAAAGAAGGAACTATTGAATTTTTTGAACTTGAAGAACTAATAACAGCAGAAAATAATAAACAATTAGATGCAAAAAATAATATAGTGGCAACTAATGGAAAGATTAAAACAGGGGTAGAGCAATTAACACAAGCAGAAAAAGAAGCAAAAGAAGAGGCAGAAAAACTTAAAGAAACATTTAAAGGTATAGGTGAATCTGTCAGAAATGATTTAGTAAATAATCTTACAGACGCTATTACTGGAGCAAAATCTTTCGGTGATGCCTTCAAAAATGTTCTGAGTAATCTTAAAAGGCAACTAATACAACTTGCTCTTAACAAAGCTATTAGTGGAATAGGTAGAGCTTTAAGTGGTGGTAAAGGTTTTGGAGGTGGTTTCTTATCTGGTCTCTTTGGTAAAGAGAGAGGAGGAAGAGTATCGGCTGGTGGTGCATATCTTGTTGGAGAGCGTGGTGCTGAAATTTTGCAAATGGGTTCAAAGGGTGGCAATATAATTCCAAACAGTGCTATTGGTAAAGGTGGCGGTGGTGTTACAAATATGGTAACTGTTAATGTAGATGCCTCTGGCTCGTCTGTTGCTGGTAACACTGGTGATGCAAACCAGTTAGGACAGGCAATCGCAGCAGCAGTTCAATCACAGCTTGTCAAAGAAAAACGTGCTGGTGGTTTATTAGCTTCTTAAAATGGCAACCTTCCCTTCTATAAGTCCCACATATGGGATGAGAAAACAAAGCTCACCAAAGATTAGGACAACTTCTTTGGGTGATGGATATGAGTTTAGGGCATTATTTGGATTGCCTCTGACTCAAGATCCCAAAGTATATGAGCTTACTTTCAATGTTTCTGAAACGGAAGCTGATGTCATAGAAGGATTTTTAAGAAGTAGAGTCAACGATCAAGCAAGTTTTACATTTACGCCACCAGCAGAGGGCGGCACACAGACAGGCACATATTCACAGTCAAGCAGTACAACAGTGACTATAACGATTGCAAATCATGGTCTTGCTATTGGTGATGTTGTTACTATTGATTACACTTCAACAGCAAGTGGATCTCCTACAGATGGAGATTTTGCGATAGCAACGACAGCAGATGTAAACACCTTTACTGTTACAGCAGCTTCTTCAGCGACTGATAGCGGTAATGTTTCTGTTACTTTATCTGGTGCTGGTCAATATGTTTGTCAATCTTGGACTAAAACAATACCATACAATAATAGAGCAACACTTAATTGTACTTTTAGAGAGGTATTTGAACCCTAATGGCTATACCAGTTGCAGAACTACAACTTTTAAGTAACAAATCTATTATTGAGCTATATTCAATAACTTTAGTTTCTGCTTTGCATGGGTCGACAAATGTGACAAGATTTCATTCTGGTGTAGGAATGAAAAGTAATGCAAGCATAATTTGGCAGGGAAATACATACGATAAATTTCCAGTGGTTGCAGAGGGTTTTGAATTTGTGGGTCGTGGAACTTTACCAAGACCAACACTGACTGTTTCAAATGTATTAGGAACTATTACAGCATTAATGGCAACCGCAAATGCAACAACACCTTTTAATGATTTGCAAGGAGCTAAAGTTATAAGACACAGAACAATGGCTCAATTTTTAGACGCCGCAAACTTTCCATCAAATCAAAATCCATTTGGTACTCCATCTAGTACGACAGAATTACCTCAAGAAATTTATTTTATAAATAGAAAAACTGTCGAAAATAGAGATATAGTGCAGTTTGAACTTGTTTCTGTCCTTGATCTTGAGGGTGTTCGTGCGCCAAAAAGACAAGTCACCAGAAAAGATTTCCCAGCAGTAGGTACTTTTGCATGACATGGAAAGATAAAGCTGCTGAATATGCTGTTGAGTGTTTACCAAGAGAAAGCTGTGGCTTGTTAGCCATCATTAAAGGAAAAGAAACTTTTTGGCCTTGCAAAAATTTATCAGATGATCCAGATGAATATTTTTTAATTGATCCTGACGATTGGGCTAACTGTGAAGACCAAGGCGAACTTATTGGGATTGTTCATTCACACCCATACGGCACTGCCTTTCCTTCAGAAGCTGATAAAGCAACCTGTGAACATTTAGGTTTGCCATTTTATATTTATAGTACTGAACATAAAAACTGGCACTGTAGTAAGCCAAATGGTTACAAATCTGGTCTTTTTGGTAGGACATGGATCTGGGGAAAACATGATTGCTGGAGTTTGATTACAGATTATTTTTTAGAAAAAAAACAAATAAAATTAAAATTTTGGCCTAGACCAAAAAGCTTGAAAGAGTTTGCAAATAATCCATATTTTGAAAAAGTATTAACTGGATCTGGATTTGTAGAAGTTAATAAAGACGATATACAGGAAAATGATGTTTTATTAATGAAGGGTGTGGAAGAAAAATTAAATCATGTTGCTTTGTATATTGGTAATCAAACTATTTTTCATCACAACATAAAACAGTTGAGTTGTAGAGAGATATATGATTTAAGATATATACAAGCCACAAAAAAAGTTTTTCGATATGCAGCTTAGAAAACTAACAGTTTATGGAAGGCTTAGACAATTTTTAGGTCAATCACATTTTGAAGTTGCAGTTAATAATCCAAAACAAGCTTTTGCTTTTTTATTTGCAAATTTTCCAGAAGTAGAAAACCACATGACTAATCAGCTATATAAAGTAAAAATGGGTGATTTAGAAATAACAGAGGATCTTCTTAATTTAAAAGGAGAAGGTGATATAAAAATTATTCCTATTGCAGTTGGAGCTAAAGGAGCTTTAGTAGGTGGTTTATTACTTGGAGGTGGTGCTGCTGCTGGGGCTGCAACGGCTGGTTTTTTTGCAACTGCTGTCGGAGGTGTTATTGCTAGTGGATTAACTGCTATTGGAACATCAATGCTTATTGATGGAGTTACAAGTCTTATTGCTCCTACTCCAGAAATGCCAAATTTCAATGCTGCTGAATCCTTGTCAGACAGTGATCCAAGTGTTCAAGCAAACTTTGGTTTTAGTTCAATTACAAACACTACAAGGGCAGGAGTTCCAATACCGATAATTTATGGTCAGGTATTTACAGGATCTGTTGTTATTAGTTCTGGAATTGATACTGTACAAATAATAGGTACTGCATAATGGCATTTAGTATTCCTCCTAGTGCGTTAGTACAGATAGCAAACGCAGCTATTCCAGCAGTGCAAGAAAGCACAACTGATCCAAATTTACCTTCAGATCAACTTGCCTCAAAACAACATCAAACGATAATTGAGTTGCTTGCAGAGGGGGTTATATCGGGTTTTCCCTCTGCTACTGGATCGCAAGGTTCAACTGAATATAATACAAGTGCATTAAAGGACGTATTTCTTAATGGAACACAAGTTCTTCAACAAGCTGCTGGCACAAGTCCAGCAACAGAAGATTTTAATTTTCAGAATGTATCTTTTGAACCTAGATTTGGTACATCAGACCAGACAGCAATATCTGGAATTACAGAACAGGAATCAGAAACTGCTGTTGGTGTAGTAGTTACGAAAGACACACCAGTATCAAGACAAATAACTAATTCAAATATTGATGCCGTTAGAGTAACAGTTGGTTTTCCTCAATTACAAAAATTTCAAGACAATGGAGATATAGATGGTGCTGAAGTTTCTTTATCTATACAAATAATTCAAAATGATGGCACAACAACAACTCCTATTACAGATACTGTAAAAGGAAGAACTGCAAGCACATATTTTAAGGATTATAAAATAAATTTTACTTCAAGTTTAAGTTTTCCTGTCACTATTAGGGTTAATAGGGTCACTGATGATAGCACTGATTCCTTTTTAAATGATAAATTTCAGTGGTCATCATTTACAGAAATAATTGAAGAATCTAGACCATATGCTAATACTGCACATATTGGCTTGAGGTTTGATGCTGAAACCTTCCCCTCTGTCCCTTCTCGTATGTACAGGGTCAAAGGAACCCTTATTTCAATTCCTCACAATGGAACTGTCAGGGCTGATGGTTCTATTGAGTACTCAGGCACTTTTAACGGAACTTTNAAATCAGATAAAGAGTGGAGTAATGACCCTGCATGGTGTTTATATGACCTATTAACTACATCAAAAGGTTTTGGAGATCATATNGANGCAAGNCAATTAGATGTTTTTAGTTTTTACTCTGCNTCTGTATATTGTTCTGAATTAGTAGATGATGGTTTTGGTGGAACAGAACCAAGATTCTCTACAAATGTTGTTATAAATACTAGAAAAGATGCGTATTCTTTAATAAATGATCTTTCTTCGGTCATGCGTGTTATGCCTTTTTATAGTGCTGGTGCTGTAAACATTTCACAAGATCGACCAACTGACCCCAGTTACATTTATAACTTAAGCAACATAACACAAGAAGGATTTAATTATCAAAACTCTTCTCAGCAGACAAAAGCAACTGTTGTAAATGTTGCATATTTTGATAATGAAACAAGATCCGTTGATTATGAAACTGTTGAAGATACTGCATTACAAACAAAATATGGTGTAAATGTTCGCAACCTTCGAGCTTTTGCGACAACATCTAGAGGGCAAGCTGCAAGGCTTGGAAAATGGTTTTTATATACTCAATCAAATGAGGCAGAAGTTGTCTCTTTTAAAACATCTTTAGAATCAGGTGTAATAGTAAGAGTCGGAACAATTATTAATATACAAGACCCCATGAGGGCAGGGGTAAGAAGAGGTGGAAGAATCAAAACAGGAGTTTCAACAACACAAGTAATAGTAGATGATTCTAATAATACAGATTTGGTAGATTCTAACTCTGCAACATTATCTGTGATTTTATCTGATGGGACTTTAGAAACTAAAAATATAAGTTCTATTTCTGGAACAACTATTACTGTATCGTCTGCATTTAGTTCTGTTCCTCAAGCAAACTCTGTATGGGTTATAGAAAATACATCAATCGAACTACAAACATTTAGAGTTTTTTCTGTTAAAGAAGTAAATTCTTTTGAATATGAAATACAAGCTGTTGCTCATAATCCATCTAAATATGCAAGTGTAGAAGATGGATCTACTTTACAAACTAAAACAATATCAAACTTAAATGACCTTAAACCTTCTCCATCTGGGCTTTCTGCCGTAGAACAGATAGTTGTTTTAAACAATAGGGCAGTTTCAAAATTATTTATTCAATGGCAGCCTGTTTCAGGTGTTACAGAATACATGGTTCAATATAGATTTAACAATGAGAACTTTGTATCAGAACGTATTTCAAGACCAGATTTTACTATTTTTGAATCAGAAAAAGGATCTTATGACATAAGGGTTTTTAGTTATAATGCTACAAAAAAACCAAGTGCTTCTCCTAGTGAAACAACTGCAATCACACAAGGTAAAACAGCACTACCAGCAGATGTTCAAAATGTAAAAATAGAACCATTATCAGATCAGTTTGTGCGACTACGTTTTGACCAAGCAACAGATGTTGACGTTTTGCATGGTGGAAACGTGGTAATTCGTAGTTCAAACCTTACAACTGGATCAACTTTTACTAATTCTGTTGATGTTTTGCCTGCACTATCTGGTAACGTCAGTGAGTCGATTGTACCGAATATTGTAAATGGGACTTATCACTTAAAATTCAAAGATGATGGTGGCCGTTTAAGTTCTGGTGATGCCTCTGTCACAATGCTTCAAACAGTACCAAATACATTACCGAAACTTACAGTTTTAGAAGATAGAGAAGATACAGACAGCCCACCTTTTGCTGGTACTAAAGTAGATTGCTTTTTTTCTGATGATGTTAATGGTCTTGTTCTTGGTTCCCTTGTAACACTAGATGATGAAGCTGATTTTGATAGCATTGCTGATTTTGACTTTATTGGTGCTGTAGATATAACAGGTGGATCATATGATTTTGCAAATACTCTTGATTTAGGTGGCAAGCAACCGTTGAGATTACGCAGACATTTTGTGACGCAGGGTTTTTACCCTAATGATTTNATNGATAGAAGNNCNGGNAANATNGATACTTGGACTGACTTTGATGCTGCAACTGCCTTTGATGTTGGGGCATCATTATTAGTAGCCACAACAGATTTAGACCCTGATCTATCAGTTTCTGCCACCTACGAACAGAGTNGTACTACGATCACTGTAACCAAAACCGCACATGGATATTCTGTAGGAGATTTTGTTGTAATAGATTTTACTGCTGGTTCTGCCACAGATGGCAACTATGAAATAACTTCAAAAACAGATAATACATTTACAGTAACTTCAGCTACAAGTGCAACCATTTCAAGTGGAACATCTTGCACTTATGGAGCAAACTTTACTCAGTTCAATCCTTTTGTAAATGGTGTTTATGTTGCAAGAGGTTTCAAATTTAGATGTGAAATGGATTCTGATGACCCAGCACAATCAATAGAGATAGATCAACTTGGATATACAGCAGAACTAGAAAGTAGAACAGAAACAAGTATTGGTAATGCAGGGGCTACAAATGGTTTGATTGCCTCTGGTACGTCTACAAAATCAGTGACTTTTACAAACAGTTTCTTTACAGGTTCTACAGGCACAGGTGTTGCAGACAATACTGTTCTACCATCAATAGGAATTACTATTGAAAATGCAGAGCAAGGAGACTTTTTTGCTTTATCAAGTATTAGTTCGACTGGATTCAACATAGACATAAAAGATAAAAATGATAATCATGTAAATAGAAATTTCAAATATGCNGCAACAGGATTTGGGCGTGGTAGTTAATTTTAAAGTAGGATATACTTAGATAAAAAATTAGGTTAGACAATGAGCCAGCACGATATGATAATTGATAACTCCACGGGAGCCAACGTGAGAGCAGACATCAATAATGCACTAGGAGCAATAGCAACAAATAATTCTGGATCGTCAGCACCATCTACTACTTATGCATCACAATTTTTTGCTGATACAAATGCTGGCATCATGAAACTGAGAAACACATCAAATAATGCTTATGTAAATTTATTTACTCTTGGAGGTGGTATTGATGTTGATGCAGCAAGTACTTTTAGTGAAGATGTAACTTTTGAAGGAGCAGCAGCCAATGTAGTATTTGATAAATCAGATAATGCTCTTGAGTTTGCTGATAATGCAAAGGCTAGTTTTGGGACTGGTGCAGATTTAACTTTAAGCCATAATGGTACGGACTCAACTGTAGCCAATACAACAGGCGAATTAGTAGTCAAAGGAGATACACTTAAATTAAAACAAAATACTGCTGATGAAGTTTATTTAGTAGCAACTGCAAATGGAGGAGTTGACCTTTATCATAATAATGTTAAAAAATTAGAAACTGAATCTGGAGGAATTTCACTTACAGGAGGAGCAGCAGCTAACGTAACAGCCCTTTCTGATGGGGCAACAATAACAGTAGACATGGCAACAGCTTGCCATCACTCGGTAACGCTAGGAGGCAACAGAACCTTTGCAGCACCTTCAAATCAAGTTGTTGGACAATCAGGAAGTATTTTTATAACCCAAGATGGCACTGGGTCTAGAACAGCTTCATTTAATGCGGCTTTTAAATTTGTAGGCGGTACAGCACCAACACTTACAACAACGGCTGCTGCGGTAGATCGGATAGATTACATTATATTATCGAGTAATGTAATTCATTGTGCAGTTTCTTTAGACGTCAAGTAAATGAGTTTTTATGATGCAATAAGAATAGGTGCTTCTGGGGTTGCTGCTGACTATGAAATAGCTCGTAGTATAAGGTTTAATGGTCAATATGAAACTAATGCTCAACAGTTTAGAAGAACTGGAACTTCTACAGTTTCTACTTACACAATCTCAATGTGGGCAAAAAATTGTGGCGTAGGAACAGGTGTTTATAGGATGCTTTTTTCAATAGGTCAAGAAAATGATGCAAATGCTGGATGGGTTGGAATAACTGACAGTGATCTTATGGGTTTTCAAGGAGGAAATAGTACATACTCAACAACCACTCGAGTTTTTAGAGATCCTTCAGCATGGTTTCATTTTTTAATTTCGGTTAACAGCAATAATTTTACAGTTTATATAAATGGTACTTCAATAAAAACAGGAACAATAAGATCATTAGATACTTCTACCAATGGAATTAGAATAGGTATTAACTACGGCTCTTTTTATCCTTGGGATGGTTATATTGCAGATTATTATTTAATAGATGGGCAAGCTCTTACTCCATCATCTTTTACAGAAACAAATACGTTAACTGGTCAATTAATTCCTAAACTTTACACAGGAAGTTTCGGAACAGAAGGCGCTCATCTGACATTTGAGGATAATTCTGGTGTTACAGCAACAACAATTGGTAAGGATTCTAGTGGTAATGGTAATAATTACACACCTTCGGGTGATTGGAGTGTAAGCGCTGGTGCTGGTAATGATTCTTCAGAAGATTCCCCAACAAACAATTTTGCAACAATTAACCCTTTAGCTGGTTATTCAAGTACTTTTGAAGTTCCCACAAATGGTAATTTAGATTTTTCTTTAGCTAATAGTGAGTTTGCTTTTTCTTCATTTGTAATTCCAACCAGTGGTAAATGGTATGCAGAAATTCTTTTTACAACTCATGCTAGTGGCCGTTGTGGTATTACTAATCTAGCAACAAAAAATGCTAACAAATGGCACGGGATCGATAATTTAGGTAGTGAAATTAGGGTTGATGATAGTGCAGTACAAACTGGCCTTTCTCCTGCTATTGGAGATAATAAAATTGTTGGAATTAAAGTTGATCGTGATGCTGGCACAATAGCCTTTACTGTAGACGGTTCGGCTGCTGGTACTGCTGTAAACCTAAGTAGTATGAGTAATCCCGATAATCTTGTTTTTGCAGTTGGCCGGAACTCTAGTAGTGGTTCAGCACCAGCAGGTTCTTTTAATTTTGGTCAAAGAACATTCAGTCATCTTCCAAGTGGTTATAAAGGATTAAATTCACAAAATTTACCCGACCCAATAATAAAGCTACCTAATAAATATTTTGATACTAAAACTTATGCTGGTACTGGTGACCAAAGGTCAATAGGTGGATTTGATTTTGCACCAGACTGGGTTTGGATTAAACGAATGAACGCAAATAATTCTCATATTTTGGCTAATACTCTTACTGGTGCTGGTAATTATTTAGTTTCAAACAGTTCTGATGCTGAATCAAGTGGAGGTTCACAGCTAATAAATGCGTTTAATGATGATGGTTTTGATGTAGGAACTGATAATGCAGTAAATGCATCAGGTGGAACTTATGTTGCATGGAATTGGAACGCTGGAGGATCTACAGCAACTAATACTGATGGTACGATTTCCGCACAGGTAAGAGCCAATACAACAGCAGGGTTTTCTATAATAACTTACACAGGCAACGGAAGTAGCGCAACTATTGGACATGGTTTAGGAGTTGCCCCAAAAATGATTATAAGCAAAAGAAGAAATAGTACACAGGATTGGGTTGTAAATCCTGGTGAAATTACAGGTACTCGTGGTACAAAACTAAAATTAAATACAGTAGATTCAGTATCAACTGACACTGGCGTATATCCAAATACTGCAACTACATCTTCTGTTTATAGTGTTGGAAGTGCCAATGAAATAAATGGAAATAATAATACTTATATCGCTTATGTATTTAGCGAAGTAGCAGGGTATAGCAAGTTTGGTTCATATGATGGAAATGGTAGTAACAATGGCACATTTGTCCATTGTGGTTTTAGGCCAGCCTTTGTATTAATAAAAATGATAACTGCAAATGAAGATTGGCCTATGTATGATAATAAAAGAGATCCGTTTAATGTTGGTGATCATAGAATATTTGCAAATACTAATGGCGCTGAAGGTGCAGTTGGGCAGGAACATATTGATTTTGTAAGCAATGGCTTTAAGTTTAGAAAAGATAAAAACCCTTTTAATAGTGGAAGTAGTGCAACATATATTTATTTTGCATTTGCTGAAGCACCTTTCAAAAACTCTCGTGCGAGGTAAACTATTATTATGACTTTTAAACTAGACGGCAAACCATTACCAGTTGATGTTCCCTTTACCGTTGGGGATATAAATTACCCTGCTAACTGGTTAAGATTAACAACCAAGGCTGAAAAAGAAGCTATTGGTATTACTGAGGTTGATGATCCAAAAACATACGATTCACGTTTTTACTGGAATGATGGAACTGCAAAAGCACTTAATGATGTTAAATCTGTATTGAAAGGAAAGGAAAAAATAATTGCTAATAATTTGTTAGCAAAATATGATTGGTATGTTGTAAGAAAAGCAGAAAAATCTACTGCAATTCCAACAGCGATTACAACTTATCGTGATGCAATTAGAACAGCCTGTAATACAAGAGAAACAGAGATTGATAACTGTGCAGACACAGCAGCCCTAGTTACTTTATATGGCGCTACTTATGATAAAGATGGTAATTTTGAGAAATACAACATGACACAATATCCAAAAGATCCTAACGCTTAGATTCGTGCATTTGTCGTGTCATTATCGACATGCTGACGTAGAGAGGACTGATTGCTACTATAAGTAACAGAACGACTAAACTCATTAATGAGCAAGCTCGTATTATTGACTCTTTAATCATGAGAAAAATCCTTGACGCTTTAACAATTTTAACTACTGTACTAGTTTTGGGAATATTAGGCGGTGGTTTTTTTACATACAAATATGTAAGCAGCGAACAATTTAAGGCTAAAATTATGAACTCTATACTTGGCGAAGTGAAAGGGTTGTTACCTAATGTCATGGAAAATGCATTGCCAAAAACAACTGGGTCATCAATTCCTACACTACCTAAGATGAAAGAATTAAAATTTTAATTGGAAATACCTGAGATACATATACCTGATGTTCATATTCCATATACCTATGTGCCTGACTATGGGCATTCAAATGTGCAAGTTATAGGTTGTACTTACTATCACAGAGACACAAAGAATACAGGTAATAGAAATTTAATAATAGAAGATCCTAATGGTGTAGTTAGTAGCTGTCCTTATCCAAGCTTTTACCCTTTAAACTATCAAACAGATCAATTAACTATTATTGAGGAAGCTGCGCCAATACAGCAAGAATCAAAACCTTTACCAGAAGGTAAACCACCTAAAGCTGAAGTCCCCAAAAATAAAAAGAATGAGGAAGATGAATATAAACCATGCCCACCTGAAAATGCACCATACAGGAAAGGCGATTTTAGGAATGAGCTTCGGCTAGAGAGGTTGGTAAGATGGGAGAGAAATATTTCAGATGGTTCTTGTAATGCGGTCTGGGAAAAAGTACCTTTTATCGATCAATACATACCAACGCCTAGCGTGGTTGTTTCTACTGCTGTTATCGCTACTGTGGCTGCGACTACTCCTATTATTTTAAATTTAGTAAAACCTATTGTTAAACAAATTATTAAAAAACTTACAAAGAAGAAAGATAAGGTAGAATAAATATTAAGCAAAGGAAGTTCTAACCAAAGCTAACACTCCCTAGTTAGAAAGAGCTTTTGCTTTTCAGACAAGTCTTACCACAGCCCGTGGCTTGTCTTAGTTTTTACGGTTGTTATTATAAAAACGGTGGTCTAAGTAGGTAGGTTTTGACTGTTTCCTATCTACTTTTTTTTATTTCGTGAGTATGTGGGATAACTTGACCTGGTGGAACAGTAACTGCAATGCCCTCGCATATCGTTGCAAACTTACCTGTGAATTGAACACCGAGTTTAGCTTGTTCACCACATACTTTTAACCGAAACAAAGCAACCTCTAATTCAGTTTTTTTATACAATAATTCTTGATTTTTTATATTTATCTCTGTTGCCTGATGACATAGTGCAGGTGCTTTACCTAACGGAATACTGACCTGTGCTGAAATACCATAATTTAAATTATAATTATCCTTCTCGAACCTTGGTGTACGCTGATAATATTTAATAGCACCAGTATCTTCGTTGTAAATTGGTTGAACAGTTTCTGTTTCTATAGGTCGGTTAAATGACCATGAGTCTGTAAGGAAAGGTGTAATGGTAAGACTGGGAGAACTACAGACAATCCCTTGCGACATCCTAAACTGAGGAGTGCTTTGAGGGGCAATCATGGTGGCGTTGTTATTAACTGTTCCCTGGGCAGTCGAGTTGGGACTACTGACCGTTGTATTTGCCAAAACCCTTGCAGGGCAAAGGATTACAAGAATTACTGACCAAAGGTAGTTTCTACCGTGGTTGTTGTTGTAGTATTTATTACCCTGTTGATGCTCGTTATTGTGTCCAAACCTGGCGAAATTACTGACTCGACTAAAGAAAAAGGCAATGAAGAATTTACTATTTTCCAACGTGGAACCCCCTCAAGCGTAGGGCTTGTATATGAAAAGTTAACTCCATTAACTGTTTGCGTAGCTTCTGCCGTAGGTATTGAATTAATATAACCATTAACATCTGCACTCTCTATGTTTGAACCTGAGACACTCAAAGTATAGCCTGTCCGAAACTGGTGGCTTACTATATTTTCTGTCACTACAGATTGGCTCTGAGAATTTGTGCTTGAACTGCCTGTACGGAAGGTGGGTACTACTGGATTTGCAAGGGTTTTGACAGGAAATAATATTATTAATAGCAGCCAAAATTTAGTCAATGGTAATAGTTACTGTAGTAGATCCTATGCAGCTAGAACCAGATCCAAATGCACCGCTACAAGTATGAACCCCTGATGATAAAGAAGTCATTGCACCAGATCCAAGGGTTCCTCCAGATCCTATAGTTGTTTGTCCACCAAGGTGAGGTAGTGCTGCTATGCCTGATGATGGAGTAATTGCTGATGGTGTTGCATCACCCATGGTTACTGACTCAGTAAGAGAAAAAGCTGACCCTGCTGTTGTTACCGCTTTGTCAGTTTGAATCATGGCAGGTACACCTGCGGTCAAGCTGCCTACATTTAAACCACCTATGGCATTAGATGTTGTAGATCCTCCTGATGTCACGCTAGGAGTGATGTTAGTACCGCTAATACTGTATGTAGTCCCCAATTTATTCGTGACAGAGTAAGGCATATCTACCGTGATCTGGGCAGATGTTGTAAACTTCTGAGTGATATCTGCTAGTGCTACAGAAGGACTAAACAGGAATAAAAGTGCAATTAATTGTTTCATTTTTTGTTGTCCTTTTTGTCTACAACTTCCGCACCAAGAATCTTGATGGGTGTCTCTATTCTAATAGTTTGATAATTTCCCGATTGTGTAGCTAATAACTCTTCTACTTCTTTTTTATTTAGTGGTTTATCTTCTGGCTTAAAAGTACCATCACCTCTTTTTTTAGCACCTTCCAATCCGAAACTGGCAAGTGCCCCCGTTAGCAAGCTGGCAGGAAACGTGATGTCCTTGGGTTCATTGCTATAACCTGGTATTGAAATGTAGTTTAGAGAAACTATAAATCCACTCCATGCAACAACAACAAGCCTTACTACGACTGAGATAAAGGCTAATTGTTCTTCTTTGTCGTTAATACTCTCTTTAATTTTTTGGAGAGGGCCTTTTTTGACTTCTTCTGTCATAACTGGGGTTTATTAGTCATACTAAACATAAGTATAGCTAAATTATGCCAGAGGTACACGCAGCACTAATTGGAGCGGCAGCAACCGCCTTTCTTATGGTTTTATCTAATATAAGTAACAGACGAGAAAGAGATATAAGAGAAATTTTTAACCGAATCAATCAGCTAGAGAAAGCCGTAAGTCGCATAGAAGGGCAGAATCGTTAATCTTTGGTATGTTTGGAAAAGAACATACAAACTTATGTCTAAATTTTTAATAAACTTGTTCATCAGATTTGGCAAAAGTGAAAGTCTACGTAAAGCGTGCTTGTCGCTCTTACAAGACTTGGCTTCTAAATCAGACAATGACGTTGATGATGCAATCGTCAAGATGATTCAAGAGAAACTCTTTCCTGTGAAATGAAAAGAAAATTTCTTAATATTGATATAGAAGAACCCCCATTGGAGCTTGAGCTATCAGTAGAACAAAGATGTCGTGATATCTTAGCTTGTAATGACACCTACAGTATCAAGCGTTATTGTGTCCACTTGGTAAGACATCAAATGAGGCAGGATGTATTTCTTTCTTCTTTATTAGCCCGTTTGGTGGAACTACAGGCTCAAGTTACACGAAATGAACGAAAAACAAAACGTAAAAGTCTTTTTAAGAGTCTAAAAGGCTTTTTTCGTATTCTTTAATCTCCTCTGGTTTGAAGTCTTTTACTAATAGTCTTGGTAATTTATCAATCTCATAATTATATTTAAGAATTGCTGTCCTTATATGTTCTGTGACCCACGTTCCCTCCTTAGTAACCACTTCAGCTTTATTTCTTGAGTTAATATTGATCCTGTGTTCCATTCCTCTTAGCTGAATATCAAGGAGGTTCTTTTGTAAATTCTTTATTCTAATCTCTTTTAACTTCGTAAGTTTTGGCGATTCACTCATTTTCTAATTCCGCTATCCTTTTATTTATAGCATCATATCTCACACAATATTCTTTTAAATCTAACCGTTCAAACCAAAATTTTTTCTGTAATTCTGCAAGCTGCTGATAATAATTTTTTATCAGGTCTTTATTTTTCATTTATTAAAAATTTAACGGCTTCTTCATTACGATTGCTGCTAAAACTAGCAAGGCTATTTTGGTTGGCGGCTGTTTATTATTAAAAGGTAAAAAACCTTGCCCTTCTTGCCGTGGAGCATGAAGACCTGTATCGGAAACAACTAAAGCAAATTCCGCAGCAAAAGCTTCTGGAACACCTTTAAATTGACTAAATAAAACACCTTCACCATAATCTTTGTGATTACAAATGATTGGTCTAAAATCAGACAAATTAAGTTCAAAGCACTTTAAACCATGTTCTAAATGGTCTTTAAATACTGCAACATTATGAGGTAGATTATCTTGGCTCATTTTGATTTTGTCCATAATTTTATGAGAAGCTCAAGCTCAGCAATTCTTTTCTTTGCTGCTGCGATTTTTTGTTCAGTTGTCATGGCAATCTTTTATGATCCCAATCTATTTCCATCCATACACCATGATTAGGTTTGTTTGAATAAGGAAACCACTCATAAGAGATATCATCCTCTTCATCAAAATAAACTTGCCCACTATAAGGGTTGAGAGGTTGGCCGTGTTTGTTTCTTTCTATCATTGTGTATAAAAAAGGGGTCTTACATGACTAAGGAGGATGTTGGACTATCAATGCCCCTATAAATTAAAATGGGATCGCTTCTGAGTCTCTGTTTTCTACAACATAACTGCTGTTACTTTTGGGAGGTAATGTGAAGTTATCAACATTAACTTCAATACAACCTCCAAGACTGCCATCTTTTCTTTCAAANATTTTTANCTTACCAGAACCAACAACAGTAATTTGATTGCCTTTTTTTACATAGTTTGCAATTACATCACCACGNTTNCCCCAGACNGTNCATTGCATNACTGTGGATTCATCTTGGCCTTTTGTCATTAATACAAAATTTGTTACTTTCTTTCCTGAAGGTAATTCCTTCTGTTCAGGGTCTTTAGCTAAATTGCCAACGGCTGTTACGTTAAACATAATAAAAATTTAATTAGGGTTGTTAGTTTTGTTCTGCCAATTTTCAATATCTTCTCGGTTGTACCGAATAGTGTTATTAAGAATGACAGTCCATTTTGGGCCACTAGGTTGACCCTTGCGAGTTTTGGTTCTCCAAAGCCGCACAGTTTGAGGTCTTACACCAAGCTCTTCAGCTAATTGATCTGATGTTATAAGTTCATTCATGAATCCTCCTTNTCNAGNATAAGTGTCAGNAATCCATCTCTTTGATTTTCACTAATAGCATTAGTTTCATATCGTTTTGAAATGTTTTTCTTTAACAAACCAAGCTTGTCTTTATTGTCTGGTTTATTGATAAAGGCTTCACATTCTTTGATGAATTTATCACTATCGGATCTGTCAATCGGTTTATTACTTGAGACAGTTGGTTTACTATTCTCAGGCTTTAACCATGCCTTGTCCTTATCGTATAAAGACAGGCCAAATTGATCTCCAAATTGCATCAAAGCACGTTTTCTTGCATCAGATTCTGCTTCCTTGATCGCTGATTCGTGTTTTTCACCAATACTGCCCATGCGACCATGACCAGAGCCATAACCTTCTCTGATAACATTTCCCACAGTAATTCTTACCTTTGCAATATAAGAAACACATTTTGGATCTTCTGCGACAAGGCCAGCTTCTAACGTTTCAGAACTCCAGCCATCAAAACCAAAGATGCGGTTTGCTTCCTGTATAACGTGCCAGCTTTCAACATAAGCTAACTTCTGACCACCACCACCTGGTCTGAAGGTGACATTGTCTTTGTTAATTTTTTGGTTAAGCAGTTTTTTCTGCTCTTCATTAAAGCTCATTTTTCTAAAGGGGTTGTGAATGCCCATCGGGGCAAGGATAAGGATTGAACACCTGCTTGGCACCAGCTAGGCCAGTCATCAAGCAAGCGACATTCGGCAATCTTATCTAAAGCACTTCTACTAAGGTTTTGGCCTTCTTGCAAGGCATCTTCGTCAAGTTCCCATAAACCGACATCATATGGATATTCAGATTGCACGACAAGAAAGATAAATCTTTTTGCTGATGGTATTCCATTTAAATAATGTGCTGCCTGTAAATGATATTTAAAATTTGCTACTGCCTTTGCAAAGTCTCTAGGGTTTGCTCCTGTTCTACTGGTTTTTAAATCCACAATAGTTTCTTTATTTAACCAGTCTGGTCTGCACTTACAGGTAATTCCAGAAATGTTATCATCCCACCAGTAAGATTTCTCTGCGATACCAAAACTTAATAACTTCTTGGCATAAGGTTCTGCAAATACCGCATCTCTCATTTTAATTGCATTTGACCAGTCCGATTCAGTTACAGGGGTCATCCCCTTTTCTTCAGCTTCTTTTGCTTCCTCCTTACCTTTTTTGGTTGTCCTAGATGATACTGCAACAAATCTTTTTGTCAGTTCATCAGGTTCAAGAACCGCACAATGGGTTAATGTTCCAAGCATCATAGCTGCCGTTGGTTTATGTTCAGGCCGATTAGGATTAAGAAAAGAGTTCCAGTAAGCTCTAGGGCCATGAGAGACCATTACTTTTTGCATTGATGCTGAAATTGCATCATCAGCATGATATTTCTCGTTTGAAATTTGGGTTGATCCTGTTGTCATGAGTCTTTATATCCTTTTGTATGTGGGCCATATTGCATAAATAAACGTGGCCATGTTTTTAAAATAAGTGCCTTATCTTCAGGCATTGCAACAAGACCAGCCTGTGCAAGACGTTTTAAAAATGCTGATGCTCTGGGGCAATCAATTACAGATGCAAACGTGTTAAAGATTTCTTTATCGGTCATGGTTAAAATTGGGTTGCCGAGGTTGAGGCGTTCAGGGGTTGGTCGCTTCTTCCTCGGTTGTTTATGGAAGCGAAGGCCAAGATCATATTCAGTCATCATCGTCTGGCAAGCTCCTCACA
>FUFK010066953.1_pt1 | contig 20296 bp, 17 predicted proteins | sample 1021851 | NCBI WGS metagenome assembly FUFK01 (sample SAMEA51879418, study PRJEB19060) | metagenome
ACCAAACTCCCGTCGTTGACTAATATTAGGCAAGAAACTACCATAAGCATGTTTGATTACGTTTCTTGGTAACATCATTTGCAATCTTCTATACCCATTCGGTGCTCTTTTGATTTCAGGTCTTTTAGTTCCATCACCGAAGTTAATATTCATTGGAATATCCACCATACGACCGAAACTTCTGCGGAGTTGAGGGCTATTAAAGATAGGAAGAGGTCTAAACGTATTACCATCGTTGTCTTTGTGTATGGGAAGAGAAGTTCCACGATTGAGACGGATACTACTCAACCCACTATCCGCACGCGACAGGTCTAAAGCATTCATTTCTACCCTATTATGCATAAAATCGTGCATTTTTTCCGCTGCCTTTTGGTCAAATATACGGACATTTNNACCTCTNNTGCCTCTNNCNGTTCTATATCTTGGTAAATTAAGATTAGAATCTGGNAAAGCCATAGCATCTTTACGCATTGAATCTAATAAATCAGGTAGAAATGTTTCTATTTGACGATATTCATTTGATTGTCTACCTTTACCACCCGTGGGATGAGCCTCCATAAACTTCTCTTTGTCGGTAATTTCTGAAAACTTCTTCAAATATTCAAGAGCAGCCTTACGTTTTTTATTACTGGGAACACCATCAGGGCCAATCTCATCTTCTATCTGTTCTGCATAGTGCTGCATCAAATCAAGACCTGTTGATTTAGGATTCTTCGTTAATGCATCTCGTAAATTATTCAAAAGCCTCTGTTGTAAATCAACACCCATATCATCTACACGAGTAGTGGAGTTGAAGACAGGCGCTGTAGAGTGACTACGTATATCTTCAACTATTTCTTTATCCATACCCATTTTAGACAAGTGGTCTGCAAACTCTTCTCTTGCTTCTGGGGTCATTCTTCTTGCNCCTTCTATACCCATTTCCAAAAGATGTGGTAGAATTGAGCGATAATTGTTGTAAAAGAAGTCGTTTTTGTTACTTACATCTGGGTCATTCATCAATTGGTAAAGTAAACCTTTAGCGATTGGTATGCCTGCATAATATGACTGCATCATTGCCTTTACCATATACGAGTTTCTGTTGGTATCTTTTTGTGATAACGCAATTGCATCTTTACCCTCACCTTGATTAGCAATACTACGAATATAGTATAAGAAGTCTTGATACTGTTTCATTTTCCCACTAGGTGCTAAAAGTTCTTGAGCGGCTTTTACTCTCTCTTCTTCACTTCCTGAAAGTAAATTGTTTATTTTGTTGTGAGCCTCTTTGTATTTTTCTGGATTACGAATATCAGACGAGCCTGCATCAACATGGTCAAGAATATTCTTCATGATGATATTTGGATGAGGACCAATTATCATTGGTTTACTCTTATCAACCTCTATTTTACCTGTGTTTGGATTATATCCGCCTTTGTATACAATAAAATCGCTTATTGGTTTCTTTTGATTCTCTCCCTCTTCATCAAAATGGCGAACAAAGTTTGGAAGAGTAGTTTGCCCTTCTGAGTCTGGCTCAAAACTTATTCTTTCTGGGTTGCCATTTCTATCAAGGCGAAATAAATTACGAAAATCGGGATGTATCTCACCGCTTGTAAGAGAAAGAGGTGATTCTATTGGTATACCGTTTTCATCTCTTACCATGAACTCGCTCGGATGCTGTATGTTAGGCAAACTCCCCTTGTTTCCTTTTGAGAATGAATTGAGAGCACCAATAATATGGGGAGCATGAACTCTAGCACCACTACTGTGTATTTGCTCCGAAGTGTGTAATGGGTTTGTTTCATCACCTTCATTATAATTATACAAAACATGCCTATCTAACGGAAGGTCTTTGAAATCTTCACCATCTTTCATCAACCCAGCCCGTTTTGCNCGTTTTGTTNGCGTCATACTACCTCCCATAAGAGGGTCATAATNGTCTAAATGCNNAACGTGCCTAGCAAAATCACGAATGGCCTCATGAGCAGAAACAGANTCACCGTCTTNTGTAGGNAAACCGTTTACGAACAAATTAAAATCGTTATGATTTTCATTATGAGGTCGAGACAATCCAAAAATTAAATCTCCTAAATGCATGAACGTGCCGTGATGNTTGTGTAAATCATCTTCGTCTCTNTGNGCTCTTTTNTTTCCATGTGAAAACAAAGGTGGTCTATCTGACCCTCTTCTACTAGCATCTGGCTCATCGTGAAGAAGTATTGCTCCTCCTTCTCCTTTTGTTTCTGATATTCTCTTGTTGTAAGAGCGCAAAGACCGAATATGGTCTGCTGGTTGACTGACCATTTGGTTTCGCGCATGTTTGTGGGTGCGAGATAGTGTGTGTAAGTTGCTCTTATCGGCTGTTTGCACGTTAGCCCCAGCGAGCATGCCCACAAACGCAGACATGGCTTCACGAGGTTTGAGCAAAAGGTTAGGAGACAACAAAGACATCATGTTCTGCATTGTTTCTGGGTCAGTTAGGTCCATATCGCCAAGAACATTTTTTTCATTTACTAAATTGAACTTACCTGCCTCTCTGGGTTTACCTTTAACTTTTGATGCACGCATCTCTACTGGTATCTGTAAGTCACTTACTTCTTCAAAATGAAAACCGGGATACATATCATCGAGCATTGCTGCTACATCCATGTCTCCGTAACCTAAACCACCGTGAGAAAGAACATCATAAACTGGTTTAACAGCACTTGGTTTCATTTCTGTCTTTTTGGTTAAATCATTGCTGTCTTTCATTGGACGATAAGGACCTTCCATAGCAGACATAGCGTCAGACATGATTTCTCTNGGGCGACCTTTACTGGCTTTCATACGCATTNGGTCAANAATTTTNTCNTAANCAGACTCAGAAATAATACCAGCATTTACGTATTTNTTNATTAAATTANAANTTANTTTTCCNTCNNNATNTGATANTTCATAANTATGTTNNACACTACCATCTGATTGNTNCTNAGTNTNNTNAANAACATTTGGNNGNTTACCTTTTGCAGTGCCATGTTCNCTCAATATATNGTCCANAAGNGAATCTTCTCCCTCAGATTTTGGGTTNCCATCTTTNGTCATCTCTTCCAATATTTTTGCTATGTCGTCNCCACNNACATACTNTANGTAATCATCNTCCACAACACTGGGTGCTCCGCCTGAGTCTAAATGCGGAACTGCTTTACCGGGGTCGTGTGGGTCCGATGTAATCGCATTTTGTAACCAAGCGAGTCTTTCATTGAATATTCTATGTATGGTGTTCCCCATTTTATGGGAGTTTTGGAATCCTTCTATGTTTCCTTTTCCTCCATCAAGATGCCAACTTATTACATTCAATGCTTGTTCCTCTGGTAACATTTCCGTGCCTAACAACCATCCTAAAAGACCGAGTCCAAACCTATCTGGGTATCTGTTTTCTGCTGCTTTTTCAAATCCTTCTTGAGTAAAACCACCATCTTCATCATACATGGTTGTCCATATAGTTGCGTCTGGAACTCCCATGTTTCTTAGTATCTGATGTTCTAAGAACTCTTTATCCTCTGGTTCTTTTCCTTTGAACTTCTCTCTGTATTCTTGCTTGTAATTATCAAGACCCATTTGATACATTCTTTCCATAGGTCCATGACNGTTAATGTCGTCATCACCATGAACATATTCTCCAAAAATGCGATTGTGGGGGTGTTTAGAATACTCTTCTTCGTGTTCTTTACGTCTTTTATCTAACTCAGATACGTGATGTTCTGAGTCTCTGTTTGAATACATAGCACGAACGAGTTTTGTAATACCACTTTCATGCTCATCTGCACGCTCCTGACTTCCTTTCAAGAATCCACTTCTTTCAGGAAAAAGTGCGAGCATCTCAAGAGCATGAGATAAATCAGCATAGGGACTTCTACCCCTTTCGTAGCCTAATTGTGGGTCAGTAATCTGAAACTCGTCATCTATGCTCATTGTTCTAGGCATATGTGAGCGAAAAGCACGCGCTATTATTTTTCTAAGTTGTTCATGGTCATTTTTATCGAGTCTATTATTTTCATTTTCCCAAATACGTTCTCGCCATCGTATGGGGTCAATAATAGCATCTAATCTTCTACCATCAGGAAGCGTTACTATGGGCGGAGATAACCCAGTTTGTGTTTGACTTGTAGGTATTGCAGTATGTCGATTAAATCTGCCTATCTTTTCAGGGTCAAAAGAACCCTCTGGCTCTGACGTTTTCTTTCTATCATGTTGTCGTGCTTTCGCTTTTAGTAAATTATCATCAACACCATTGTCGACAAGAATGGAATGTGCTCTAAGTAGAATCTGCTCATCCTCAGGGCGAGTTAAGTGTCCATGCTCAGTTAGATTGAGCACAGCAAAGTGAAGGTCTGCTGCGGAATCAGCATCATCGTGTTTGATGAAGTCGACTACTGCACGTTCGTAGAAGTCGCGAGCACCTTCGATGACCACACCTTCACCACCTCAGCAGCCGGAGCCATCCTTACACATGCCTTTCTCTACGCCTCTTTTCTTACCGCACGTAGGGCAGGTTTTACCTTTGTGAATGATTGCAGAAATAGCCTTGAGTGTAGGACCTGCATCCATATCATCGCCCATGTCGCCCATATCAGGCATGTCGGGTTTGTCTCCACCTGCTTTATCAGCAAGGTCGTCAATCATATCTTTGATTCGACTAGCAAGGCTTTGAGCGTCATCATCGTCACCACCCATTGGGGGTTTGTCGTCCATGTCTCCCATAGGACCGGGACCATCATCTGGTGGACCTCCACCCATCAAAGCGTCAAGAGGTGCCTTAGTCAATGCCTCACTAGGGTGTGCATTACCACCAGCATTGTTCTCATGCATTGCAAGAGTTGAGCCAGTTTGGTGAGGGTTACCATCAATCATTTTTACATTTTCAGCAGAAGATGCTTTCTTTGATACAGATTCGATATCTGTTTCAGGAAGTTGTTGATTAGTCCAGTAGTGAGCAGCCTGAGTTTCTTCAACACCGCGCACGTTACGGATTGCACTATCATCACGCTCAACACTCTTGAGCATATCTTTTGCTTTCTCTAATGCTGACTCAACATCTGGTGCCCACTCGCCTGCGTTTACTTGAAATGGCTTCATTTTTATTCGCCTCCTTGTGCTTTATCGGCCATGGCATGTATTTCATCCCACGACATTTCGTGCCATGCTTCATTGGATTCAGGAAGCGACATCATTGCTCCATCGAATCCATCTGCCGCCTTAGCAATAACTGAATCGGTCTCACCGCGCAAAGGGTCCCCCCAGACATCCTCAGCAGCGGGAGTAGTTGCGCGAACAAAACCAGCGCGTTTGAGAAGAATATCAGCGCTGTGCATTTGAGTATTAAGGTCTCTTATTTGAGCATCCATGCGCTCCATTTTAGAAATAAGAGCGCTTACAAGAATAGTAACGTCTTCACTCATTACCGCTCACCCGCTGACCGAAACCGCTCTGTGGTTTCCAGTTACTGCGGATACCATCAGGACCAATATATCCCATTGGGCGTTCACCTTTTTGGATAACACCCTGTCCATCAAACTGCATGACTGGAGCGCCACCAGCGTAAATGTCGTTAGGGCCTGTAGCAGAAGGTCCGTTAGTTTCAGATTTGTATATTTCACCAACATCATCAGCAAGATAATCGCTGGTCTGCGCTATACTCCTAAGCAGTTGTTGTGCAGATACAAGGTCATTATTACTCAACGCTTCTTTGAAAGAAGCAACAGTCGATTCCAACTTACGAACCATTGGGTCCATCTTACTCAGGGTCGAGGACATCATCTCTCGCAGAGTGGCTCAGGTCTTGAACCTATCGTGGAAGATTATCGTTCCTTTTGTTTCTTTTCGCTGGGTCTTTTGCAGCGTCAACAGCATCTAATGCCTGTTCCATTGGAGTTTTATCTGAGCCTCTTTGATGGGTTTTACCTCTAGGAGCACCATCAGGTGTGCGCACGTCTTCTACTGGAGCAGGGCCACGGTCTCTTTCTCCTGTCCCCTCTCCAAGACCGATTGCTTTCTGAACCATAGGCGGCATTCCTCCGCCCGGTGGTGCGACCCCTGCACCGGGAGGCATTCCTCTAGGTGGCATTGCGCCTCCGCCCGGTGATGCCCCCATCGGAGGCATACCCCCTCCACCGGGCATCATAGGCGGCATTCCACCCATCGGTGGCATTCCTTGCGGACCCCCACCAGCAGGCATTCCGCCTGCTTCCGGCTTCTTGTATACGAAGCGTATGTCTCGCCCCGCATCCTCAGTGAGTTCAGGCTGGAAGCCGAGAGCAGCCATCCTCTGAGCAATGTTTACTTCCATCTCATCTCTGCGCAGACGAGTTACATCGTCTTCTTCTTCGTTAGGATAGAGAGTTATTTCCCAATCATCTACACCTAACTCTTGCAAGAAACGAGGGAATAATTCTCTTGAGTATATTTTCTGACCAAACTCCACTGCACGATTTGTAACAAGTATTTGCATGCCTTCGTTGTTTAGCCCACCACCTTTACCTGAGTCCATCATGAAAATGTTTGATACACCATAGAATGCAGCGATGCGCATGCGTAATTCATCACGAACTTGTGCGTATTGCATTTCATCAAGTGTGTCCATAAAGCGAACAAACTCTACCTTACCTCGACCACTTTGACTTTCAACACCCACCTTTGGAATATAGTGAGGGTCTCGCTCCATTTTTTCTTCTGCACCCTTCCAGAAAGATGCAGTTGATTGTATGTTGTCGGTGGTAATTGCAAGTATACCACGAGGTATTCTTCGTTTCTGATATGCCAGATACATGTAATTATCCATAGCAGCCAGAGTAGTTGCTTGACGCCAGAGAGTGGCTACAGGAGAGCGCCCGTATAATTTTGAGGGGTTAAACTTGCTAATGTGCACGACCTCTCCTTCAATGTAATATTGCGTTTTACCTGAACCAGCAGTATTTACAAAGTGAACGTCTTGTAATTCTAAATTGCACGTTTCACATTTTTCATGGTCACCATTGTTCGGATAAGTGCGATTACGATGAACAGGACATACCAAATAACGTCCACCACGAACACCTTTCTTATCAGCCACAATACGGAAGAAGGTCGGGTCACCCCTTAGAATCTCACGAACACGGAAGAACTCCATTTCTCCTGTGTCCTTATTCATGTAGTAATCTTTTACAAGAATCATGAAAGCATCATCTACGATGTTCAAGTCCCATTCTAACTCACGAAGCACATCAGTGAATGATTGGTCCATGCTGTTTCTCTGTTCAAGAAGATAACGAAGATATACAATTTGGTCTGCGTCAGGACTATCAAACTCTTCATGACCACAAATATGGCATTGTTTTACAGTATCATGTTGATATTCTTCACTACAATTTTTGCACTTTTTGTGAAACTTTTTCTGAATGTAATAACCACGACGGAACACTTCTTGGCAGAGAGTGTTGATGGTTGTGCGCAAGATAATACTTTCTTGAACAGTAGCGTAAAGTGCAGGGATACTTATTCCTTGAACTAACACAGGCTCTTGGATACCTGTTTTCCACAAAGGCATAATTGGCTCAGGAGTAGAACGGGTTCGGAAGGGACTGGTAAGACGCTCAACGAATCTTCCGATTCTAGATTGATTATCATCTGCCATCAGACCACCTCAGAGCCGAGTGTGTCGGGGTCGCTCACAGTCCACGACTGGACCTCTGCTTCATCAACCTTCCATTCATCAAGTAATTCTTGACGTTTGTTTGGGTCATCCTTCCAATTCTGCCATTTTACGATGCGATACAACTCATTTTTTCTTTTGTTAATGAGGTCCCCAGTCTCACCACGCAAGGTTAAATGCTCCAATACCGCACTGGCTTGTTCCTTTTTCATACGTAGATGAGGGAGTAGTCCTTTGAGTAGTTTACTGAGGTCGTCACGACTGTAAAATTGCAAACGGTGTTGGGTCCTTGTGCTATTTTTGTGAATCTTCAAGTCTAGTTGTAGAACACCACACCCCAATGCCTTGTGAAGTTGTTCGCAATGCCACTTACCACGGTCTCCTGTAGCAATTATACCTGCGCGTGGCTCTCCACGTTTTGTGATTGTAATGTATCCGTCAGCATCAAGGAAGCCAGCAGCGTAAGCCCATGGATTTTTGAGCAAAAGTTCAGGTTCCATCTTCTCAATGTCCCATCTTTTACCCATCTTAACTATATCATAATCTGGACCGTAAGTTTTGAGCAGTCTTGCCATTTTTTGAATAGTAAACCCACTATTACGGGAATCGTTTTCCATCAAATGATGTGAAATTGTGCGCGAATCCATTGGTCCTAACTGTTCGATAAGTTGCGTTGCACGCTCCATCCACATCATTTCGTGTTTGTTCAAAGTATCTGATTGATGCAACGTATTTTTCCAAGCAGTGCGAGCGTCTTTTCTTTTTTGTATTGCTCCGACCCACAAATCTCTTTGTTGTTCATCCCAATCTCCATCCACCTGTGATAATTTACTGATAACATCGTTAGCAGCCTCCCATTGAGTGCATGCTCGACGAAGAGACGTTTCGCGAACATCACCAAACTTACGTAAACTCATCAAATCTCGGTCACTTATACCAAGAGANCGAACNGCCTCAAGATGTTTTTCNACCCACGGAACTGTTTTCAGAGTTTCTTCTACCTCTAATCGTTTCATTAAACGAATAGCATCAATTGCTGAGTCGATTTCATCACGCATTGCTTTGTGAACACGACGTTTCATACGCAAATCTTTGACGAGAGTTTCAGCATCTGACCCCATATATGTTTGAAACCAGCCTTCTTCACTAAGTTTCATTTGTCCTACGACTCGACGCATCTCCTGCTCACGTCTTTGTTTCTCTTCCTCATCCTCTCCTTTTGGTGGTGTGCGACCAGATAAGGTGCCTTGTCCACCAGATGGGCTTGCAGTAGCATCACCAAAAGTAGGTCCTACAATCGACCCTTGTTTCAACAAAGGGTGCTGAGTTAACTGTTTGATAACCCAGATACGGTCAGGGTCAGTCTCATCGGTTTTGACTATAGCATCGTAGTCATCACCAACAAGCATACTCCCCCAATTCATATGATACCACCCAACAGGTCATCTAAATCAACTATTCGCTCGCGGAACTCTGTAGTGCCCCAATGAGCCAAAGCAAGTGCTAATGCGAAGTCATCGTGACGAGCAATACTTTCCAAACGTCCTTTCTTCGACATACCAAACATCATCAATTCTCGCTCAAGAGTGCTGGTTACATCACGAGAGTGTTCGTCACCCCATGGTAGTTTTATCTGCTCGTTTTCAAAACGCATAACAAGTCCCATAAGAAGTGATTCACGTCTTTGTCGAGTAGAAATAAATGTCTTCACAGGTAGGTCCGTATCTGCTCTAAGTTCAGTTGCAAACACACGCTGGAAATGGTTAGACTCTAACTCAATAACAACAGGTTGGAACTTATTGTTTAGTCTTTGAATCTCCATTATCTGAGTTCTGAAATCCATTCCCTTTCTGCGCACAACATGCACTAACTCCAGAAGTTCTGGGTTGGTTGAGGGTCGACGAAGAACAACCATAACAGTATAGTCAGCCTGTCTATCTGACGAAATAGCAGGGTCCCAACCAATGAAGTATTGGTCATCGTCATCTCCTGTTGCTCGGTCCATCAAAGATAGAGTGTTATCTTTTGCTAACTGTAAAACAGTAGATGGGAACAAACTGGACATATCGTCCATGGGTTCACACAGATACTCACGAGTAAATGCAATAGCAGGCATATCCTTGCGTCGAGAGTCAAGAGCCTCTAAATCCCAACGCTCAGGCCATAGGGCTTTACCTGTTCCATCAATGGCAGGATAAGTCTCCACAAGATATCCATCACGTCTTTCCAATTCTGTATACAAGTCAGTAGGAGTAAAGGGTGTTCCTACAATGCAGAGTTGTGCTGTATGGTGGAGAGTAGGAGTAAGAACTTCGTAGAACCAAGACGCAACACGTTGCAACTCAGTATCTGTTGTGCCCCACAAAATATCGTCACACAGAATAATATCAGGGTGAATACCACGAACAGCCCCGCCGACTGACTTTGCACTAATGCGTGAGCCGTTAGTAAATCCAAAGAATGTCTTTGACCAAGAGTCATGAGCCTTGAGTTTGTTAAACATAGGAACGCCACTGATGAGGTCNTTCAGATTTCTCATGTGATGTATGGACTGGTGTAGACTGTGACTGAAAATAACAGCCTCTGTCTTTTCATTGAACAATACTTTCCAAAGAACATACCCAAGAAAGAGTGTAGATTTACCATGGTCACGAGCCGCTTTTACACAATATCGATTGTGTGATGCTAAGTTATCATACCATCGTCGATGATGGTCTGCTAATTGAAAGCCTAAGATTTGCTCAAAAAAGAACTTGAAGTCCCGCTTGCACATTTCCCAATCGATGTCGTCAATAACATCCTGAGAGAGGTCCACTCAGAACCACCTCACTGATGGGTCTTCCTGAATAAAAGCGCATCCCAAGCAAGGTCCATAGGTGAATCATAACTCAAATTGAGTTGTTGGTCCATTGGGTCAGCGTTAGGGTCAACAGGCTTACGGTCTACAAACTCCATATCAGCAGGAGCAGGTGGTCCACCGCCTGTTGCTGGTTTAGGATTCAATATATCTTCTAAACCTGTTATTTGGGGGTATAATTCTTCAATTCCTTCCATACCCCTAAGTTTATCCATTTGAGTTGGGGTCAAAGGTTTCGATATGCTAAGAGGACCTAACTCTGGGTCATAACCTTCTCCAAATGGTTTCTCCCCCATTTGAAGTCGGCTTAGTATTCTACCTGCTGACTGCCCATAAGGGNGCTCTTCGGTTCTTTTTGCTGACGGATAAGCGCCTGCAAGTTTACCTGCTAATGTTTGGAAAGGTGTTTGTTCTACACCCTCAGGCGCAGTCGCGCTTGCTGGTGGAACTTGTGCCTCAGGCATTGAAGGTGTTGTTGCACCACCTCCCTGTCTTCTCGCTACCTCCTCAAGTTGGGCATTAAGGTCTGCTTCTTGCTGTCGTAATTCCATTTCTCTTCTATGCTCAGCCTCTTTTGCTTCTTCTTCTCTTTCTTGTCGTTCTTGTTTGCGGTCTTGAACTCGGTCAAACATTTCCATTGCTTGTTTTTGCCTTTCAGAATCTTCGGTCGAAGCAGACTCAGATGGCTCAACCCCTACTTTACCTGTAGTTGTTGTTTTGTCTCGTATTGCTCCTCGGGTAGCAGCGCCTGCTGCTGGGTCAGCAGTTGGAGCAGTTTTTGGTTCTGGAGCAGTTTTTGGTTCTGGAGCAGTTTCTGGTTTTGGAGCAGGTGTTGGTGCTACATCTGTAGGAACCTCTGGGGCAGGTGCTGCTGGTGGCGCTGCTTCCTCAGGAGCAGCAGGAGCAGCATCTTTCTTCTCAGGCTTGCCAAGTTCACTAACGTCAACCCCTAAGTTTCGTGCAACATTTGCTAAATAATTTCTTTGCGCTTCTTCGCTCTGTCCTGCCATAGCGCCAGTAAAAGCCTCCGATGCGCGTCTACCTCTTCTTTCATCAAGGAATTGTTTGCCTTGTTCTCCCATTCTACCTAGTCTTGCTTTTGCTCTTTCCATCATACTAGCAGGTATTTTGGGTGCGTTTGGACCGAAGTCATAGAAAGCAGAGGGGCCTTTTTCTCCGGGTGCTGCTCTTGTAGGCTCCATACCTTGTTGTTGAGCAAAACTCCTTACTTGTGCTTGTTCGCTAGGACGAAGCACAGGTATTGAAAATTGTTGTTGAGTTCGGGTTGGTTGCATTACAGCACCGCCGGGAGCCATATACATACCGGGTAGTTGTCCGGGCTTTTCTTCTCCTTGTCGCCCCTGTCTCACTTGTGTAGGTAACCCTTGTTCACCTACTGTAGGAGTATATTTTCCTGCTTGCTGCTTCAACAAAAGGTCGTCACCGTCGAAGCCTACAAAGCCTGCTTTGAGCAAAAACATAACAGTTGCATCTTCTTCTCCATGCGCTATACAAGCCACACCATATTCGTATTCAGACATGATGTAGGTCATCGCGATGCCACCTTAACTGCTCTTACGACATCATATGGAATACTAAGGGCTTTCGCAAGAGTTTCCCAATTACCAACTCCATGTTGTATAGCAAGAATATCTTGTTGTGAAAGATTGTGGTTCTGCGCAAGACCACCTATATCATCAGACTTAGTAAAGATACCATCCATCTCTGCCTCTGCTATTTGTAACCGTTCCATGATATCAAAAAGAGAGTCGCTTGAAGTTGTTATAGGATATGAAATATTACGACGACCATATGTAGGAGCAACTCCCACCATAGGTCTTCTTACTACTGGCTCTGCTTGAAAAGGCTCTTGAAGCGAAGGAGGTCTTACAATATCTTGAATCGGCATAGAGCCTGCTCCTTCTACAGGTGCATAACCACCATAATTAACGTGAGCAGGCATTACTGGAGTTCTAGGTGTATCGTCTATAGGAATCATATCAGCGGTTGTATCGTATGTTGCATCTTTGTGTGTTTCTGGTTCCTGTCCATCATGATACAAATCTCTAGAATGATTATACAACAGTGATGCGTTTCTATTGCTGCTTACGTTTACTGGTTTGTAATCTTTCAATCGGTCTTTCGACAATTGAAGAATAGCCATTGTTCGACTCAACGCTCTGAACTGACTACTATTCATCTTTGTTTGATGGTCTTGGACATATTGTTGTTGTAAACCTTTTATATCAGCCTCATTAACTCCTGATAGCAATAATCTATCTTGTAAATTATCCATTAGTTTTTTGAGAGGTGCCTCTTTTCTTTGACTTCCTTTAGTGTATGAATCATACGGACGAAATAAACCTGATGCAGGTGTGCGAGCCAATTGTTGTGCTTCTGTTTCATCTAGTCCTAATCTTGTTCGGAAAGTATCAACTAACCTACCAGATGTTCTTCCTTGCCCTGTATCAAATGTTCTGTAAGCATTTTCAGGAAGTGCAGCCAAAACATGATTAAGAGATAAAGGAACAGATTCACGCTCACCTGTATTTCTAACTGCTTGCGAAAAAGGCTCTTCTCGTCGACCTTTACCTTTTGGATTACTTGTATGTCTACGATGGTTGGAATCGCCATCCGTTGTAATCATGAAATGTTGTGGCTCCATGTGAAGTTGATTACCTGCACCGTAAGAAGATTGAACTCCTACCGCATCTAGTAATTTTTTCAAATACTTTTTGAATGGGAGAGGTGCACTTTCTGGAAATCTTCCCTTGGTAGGATGAGCACCCATATTGTGATACAAGGTAATTAGTCTTCCATCACTATCACGAGTAGGTATCTCATCGTCACTGTGTTTACCTGCTCCAATCCAATTCCCATAATTATTTTGAGCCCACTCAGGATGTAATTTACCATTTTCATCAAAAGGTATGGGAACTGAATGTTTAGCATCTCTGTGGTTTGCGTTGAATTGTCGAGCAGCCTCGTTAAACAAATCCTTTGCTACCTTCAACGCTTTAGCCAAATCAGTGCCGGGNAACCTCTTCATGATATCAAAAGCCACCTTGTGAGCAGCCCCCTCCATCGGCCATTTACCCATTATGTTCCTAATCGGAGCGCCTGTTTTAGGATGGAGATGGAAATGTGAGTGAGTTTCAGCATAAGGATTTCCTTCATCAGCGAACCTTACCAAGTGTTTGATACCTGTTTCAGGGTCAACCCACTCTACCCCTTCACCCTTAATGATGAGCGTCATTACTGATGCCCCCTACGAGGTGCGAGTAAACCGATGGGGTGAGCACCCCACATCGTGGGGTCGTCATCAGGGTCAGCCTCTGTAGCACCCGTAGGATGAGAAGTCTGACGAGGGTGTGCATTAGGACTAGGTCCTTCTGCATCTCCTTTCTGATTGTAAAACGATTTATGGAACTCATCACTCTTAGTGATTCTTTTCAGTCTACCCAGAAGAGAGCGTATCTCTGCTATGTCCGCGTGTGTAAAAGACCCTCTCCTTGATGTATCTTTCAAACTAGAAAGAACACCAGATGCAAGTGCTCGTAACCCTTTCCCTTTTGCTAACGTAGGTGATTTTGCTTTACCACCGGGAACCTTTGGTTGTTTAGGCTTTCCAAGTTTCTTTGGACCTTTTGTCGCTGTATCTTTTGGAGGAGGAGGCATGTCTCTTTGGATTTTAATTTCTGGTGGTTTACCAGTTTGGAAGGGTATTGTAGGAACAACGTCAGCCATAGGTTGTTCTCTTTTAACGGCTGAGTAAACAGACCTTGCTTCTTTTTCTCTTGGGTCCGCTCCATAAGTAAGACTTCTTGTTTGTCTTGCTGGTGTAAAAAGTCGTGGTCCGACAGCACCTTCTGTTCGACCTACCAACTGTCTTTTTCGCTCAGGAATCTTAGTTGCTTGTGTAATTCTACGAGCAAAAACATTGAATCCGCCACCTGTGCTTCTCAATTTTTTGTGAGGTTTAGGCGCTCCACTACGAAGAGTTTCTGTTGTAGTTCCCAGTCTTCTCTTAGTGCGCTCTGCTTTTCGACCTCTTTCTCTTGAACGAACACGCTCAAGAGTTTCTGTAGGACTTGTTTTATCTTTGGCTTTTCTAAATGTGTTATTCCATGCTATGTCTATGGGTTCTCCCATCTGTATTGGTGCGTCTAATCCACCACCGGGTGGGAACGCAGCAGACATACCCGGAGGCCCTGTTTGCGCAGCCTGCTCTCNAACCTGTGCTTGGGAATCGAAACTATCATCTTTGATTTTCTTTTGGTCAATCTTAACTTTGATATGACGAAGACCAGCCAACTTTTTCTGACGGTCTTTTTTCTCTTTGATTTCTTTCTGCTCAGACTTCTCTTGCTCACGAGGGTCACCGTTAGCATGCGTCCGGTCCTGTTCAATGAACTCAGGTGCTTCACGAGGGTTGAACTTCAACCCAGAAGTAGACCCACGATTTCCCTCACCCGCCATTACATCATCTCCAAATGTGACTCCATGGTCTTGCGAATACGCTCAGAAATGTTATAGTAAAACACACCGATATCAGATGGTGTATCAAATGCACTAGCAAGCCTTTCCATCAAACTATCAAATGCGTCAAGCATATCCCAGAAACGTCTTCGCTCTTCAAACGCCTCAGGGCCATCCTCATCAAACACGCGATGCATTTGTGATTCTAAATCTTTGATGGTGCCGCGAAGACTATGATACTGAGTGTAAATAGTCGGAGCCATTACACCAATGAGTTCATGCCATCGGTCAAACACAATACGAGTGAGCATAAAGAAATCAGGTAACTCTTCTTCGTATAGAGGACCACGCTCACGAAGTAATTCTGATTTGCTTAAGTCTACACACATCAGTTCATGCATAGGAACAAAGACAAAAGGTTTGACCATTTTACTCCTCCATCAACTTAGACCGTATCCTTGCCCAGACCTCGGGAGACTCCTTCGCTAATTCAACTTTCAGGATATTCACTGTATCTGCTTGTATGTTTTGTTGAGTATCACCCATACTTCGGTCTTGGATTTTCATCATTAAGTTCAACGACTCTCTTACCTCTTTGTGGAGTGTTGTAATATTACGAACATACTGCGGGTCATGACGGTCTGCATCATCAAGAATTAGATTTAACTCACCGTTGATTCTCTCAATATTACTCCGAAGTGTTTGCATCTCTTTACCTGCTTCAATAGCAATGATAGGTGCTGCACTTTTTTGAACGAGTGGTTTGAGATGGTGTTTAAGATGGTGATATACTGTGGTCTCAGAACATCCTATTTCTTCTGCAATCGCTTCGGTAGTCAACCCTCCGTTGAAGTATGCCTCTTCAAACTGTGAGCGAAGATGATGAGTGCAAACAACACACTCACTGTTTGACCCCATGTGAAAGTCACCCATGTGATTTCTAAAGTGACGGTCAGTCGTTCCTTCACGCCACTCCATATCACGGTCAAGTTGTTTTGGGATAATGATGCCGTCTTTCAATCCCTGCTCTAACTGGTCCCTATCGGCATGGTTGCATAACTTGCAAGATGACCGAGTAATGCGACCGCTCACAACCATGGGAGGAGGGCAACGCTCAAAGAGCCTTCGCCTTAAGACATGTTATGCGTAGACTCGGTAGAGTGCCTGTTACAGTTGATACTGCTAAGGACCTTGCAAAAGCAATGAGAGACATCGCCAAACGTGATAACGTAAGCAAAGATGAGCAAGAGCGAAGGCAAAAAATCTGCTCAGAGTGTCCACACTATACAGGCTCAAGATGCGAATTATGTGGTTGTTTCATGGGGTTCAAAACAAGACTGCGCAGTAGCACATGTCCTATTAGTAAATGGTCAAGCGCTCTTGGAGAGGCTACGATAGACGATACCTACCAAAGAGAAGGACACGAAGAGTGAGCCCATCATCCATGTTAATTCTTGAGCCGACATGCTTTGAGCACCGAATACAAGAATAAGAAACGAACCTAAGACGAGGCTGAATACTTGAACCATAATCATATCAACGACTACAGAATGACGAGTATCAGACATATCACTGACTGCTATACTAAAGGAACTGATTGGTCCCATTACCATATTACATCACTCTCCCAGTGCCAAGTGCGTTACCCATCACCTTGCCACTAAGAGTAGCCATTCTGTCCATCAAACCTTCATTTGCCATAGCAGCACTCAAAGCACCCTGCATCATGTTGTTCTGAACAAGATTAGCAATTTGTTGTTGTTTCATTGTGCTTTCTTGAACAGATGTTGATGCAGAGTTTTGCAACTGTTGCATGTTCATGGTGATTGAATCTTGAGACGGAACAGAAGTCATACCGCTCAAATCAAACACCATATCGCCTTCCTTATTTTCTGTTATTTTGGCTTTGCTCAAAATATCATGAACTGTAAAAGCNACAATATTGGAAATAAGACCCGCTATTGATTGTAAGTTTTGACCNGGGGTGTTAGTAGGACCTGCCATCCATCTGTCGATTGGAACGCTGGTTTGAATCAAAGCAGAAATCAATTCCATTTCAGATGGAGGGGCAACTGGTTGTTGATACCCCATACCCATACCTGCTCCCATACCCATACCCATACCGGGATTCTGTGTCTGCGCATAAGCAGTGGGTTGACCATATGGTTGTTGACTACCAAGAGCCAACATACCATTTTGTTGAACAGGTTGTTGTTGATTGCGATTCCACCATGCCATAATTAAGCCTCCTTGGGTGCATCAGGCAACTCCATCGGAGGAGGCGAAGCCTCACTCAGCAATGAACTTAGCGTTGTTTGAGGAGGTTGAGGAGTATCTTCTGCCATAATTGCATCAAGAATAGGCATATTCATACCATTTAGAAACTGTCCCTCGTGGAAAATAATCATAGTAGTGGAGTTTTTACCTGTTACTTTATTTTTCAAATGAACAATAGGAATGTTATCTTGTTTGAGCATTCGGAAAAACTCTTTGTATTTTTGCAACTGTTGAGGTGTATTATCTTGCTTCACGCCCATGGTAGCAGCAACAGGCACTGTAACTGTTGATACACCTTTGCGCAGTTTTGCTTTGAGTGTGCCACTCGTAGCCTCCTTCTCCATCTCTTCGGCTTTCTCCCACTTACAAAGCAGATGATACAAGTGAAGATGTTCTGGACAGTAAGTGCCACGCATTTTACGTCCTGTGGTTACACCTTCACGAGCAATGAACGCTTCTGGTTCACCTGTTACAGAATTATGAAAGTATAACTCCCACAGACTTTTACCTGTTTCTTCATCTCTTATTTCATCGTATAGATTTCCTGCTGTGCGAACAAGATGGTCTATGTCGCATCCATCAATAACGCAATGAGTAGTGCTTTTCTCGTATCGATACTTACCACCAAATATTCTGATTGGAGAAAAGATTGACCTCTTAGTTGGTCGAAGAAGACGATACGCTTGTTTGATATCTTTACGTCGAGCCTTGCGCGGGTCTGGGTGACGACTTGGATAGAAGTTCACCTTTGGTATTTCGACTTGATGCATTACACCAAGTTCGGCTAACTGACCCTGTGTGTTTGCCAANCCCATNAAATCNTGNAGTTGCACATGNGAGCCTGCTGCCATTTGTCTAAGTTCATTTGTCGTGTATTGCGCTAAGGGCTGTTGGGTGCCACCCATTCTGTTCATCACCATTTTAACATCTCCATTAGAGACCTTTCTACATTCCAACCTATTCTTGTTGCCATCATATTTACTCGACAAGGAATGCCTGCTTTCTGTAATCTAATCATAGCANGTCTGTAAGCATCAAATATATTGTGCTCACGTAATCTTTGTGATTGCCATAGAAGGTTTGCTTTATCGTCCCACCAAATATCAGCCTTGTTAGCAATCACCCAGATATTTTTGGGTGCATATTTACGTCCGCGTAAACGTGTGCGTAAACTTCTGTATCTCCATCGTTTATCGATAAGAGCATCTACAAGAAACTCAAAACCACCTATTGCATCAATGTATCCTTTACCACCCGGTTTTAGAACACGGTCGTCGGTCATAAAAACTACACACTCCACTTGTCTATCTACCATGTCGTCAATCCATAAGTTCCAGAATCGTTGCTGTCCGCCCACATCAGCAGACTGGACAACCCGACGCTCTCCCTCCCACCTAAGACGTTTTTTGGTCCCGCGAGGTAAAACGTGACCTCCCCCGAGGAGTCTCTTTGGATGTAAGGTCCTGTCTTCCACATCTTCCATTTCCCCCGGTGTCGTCATATATCTATCGAGTGTTGTCTTCCCAACCATGGTAGGCCCATAAACACCTATGCGTCGCGGTTTTAGAAAATGATATAGTTCCTTTCCATAGATGATGGCGCCCATCATCACCGAGCCGCCCATGGTTAGTGCGCTCATTCACAGACCCACCCAACCCCATACTTTGTTTTTACAGTAAATAACTGTAGCATCCCATATACTGATGTCTGTTTGTCCTTCAAAGAACGAAGTAGCAAGAACACCAATGCCAACAAGAATAACTGTGCGCACCCAAGAATACCCACGGTAGTAATATTCGTCGAGTGTATTTTGCGTGTGCAACTTTCTAAGTGTCGCTTCTGTTGCATCATCACCCGGCGTTTTGAAAAGCCACCCCAGAGGTCATTCCTCCTTCTTTTTGAACTTACCATCAGAGTCTCGTGGTCCTTTACCTCTTTTAGAAGTCTTACCTAAATCAATGGGCTCGTTAACATTTGGTGAATGTTGTGGTATACCAACTGCTTCTTGCGCTCTTTGTAGCATTTGTTCTTGTAACATCATGTATTGCAAAACTTCTGGGTCTTGCTCTAATGTTTTTAGTTGATGGTCAAATTGTATTGCTTGTTTTCTCATTTCAACATCCATTTGTCTTTGTGCAAACTCCATCTGTTGGTTTTGCATTTGCACTTTCTGTTTACGTTGCATACGAGCAAGACGAGCGTTTGACTCAAGGGACTCTTGAGCGAGTAGTTTGTAGAAAAAGAAACCCATACCTTGCAATGTAAACGTAGCCATAGCGTATGTTAATGCGTTTGTGTATACCGAATCTTCTTTCAACCATAACCCTGCGTCAAACACAGCAATTACTGCTCCAACCCATACCGCCACGAAGGAAATTAACCCCACCGTTTGGATAACATCTGCGTTCTCTCTATCCTGCACCATGATGCTTGCGAAGTCCTTCCACTTCATGAACCCTACGGCGTTGACCACTTTCTCAAGATTATTCTTTTATTATCATACAATATAATATAATTATTTTATGATAAAAATCAAAGAATATCGATAAGATGATTCATGCGTGACTTATACAACATAGCATCAATGACCGCCTTTAGAACTCCACCATCAGGGTTTAGTGCATCGAATTGATTCCCAAGATGCTCCTCAAATTGTGCTTGCTCGTTTGGAGCCATATCGACATGTCGTATAGGGTCAGGAGAGCCTGTCCATTGTGTAGTGCCTTGCCATGTTGCTGGATTATGCATGAAGGGGTTTTGTGTATTGACCTCATCAATACCTTCCATAATGTATCCTCGTCGTTGGTTTTCTCTGTTTGGACTTCTTTTGTAAACATCTATTTCNTGACGATTGCTCGAAAGTTCTTCGTCCCACCCCGGATGATATTCTCTAATTAACGCAAGAACCCGCTCTGTTTCTTCTTCTTCTTCTTCCTCACTAAGGTGACCTTCCATTAGTGCATTGAGATGATTATGCCAGAAATAATTTGGGAAGTAAATTGCTTCTTCTCGCTCAACTTGATTTTGGGCTGCTG
>FUFK010014339.1_pt1 | contig 20288 bp, 7 predicted proteins | sample 1021851 | NCBI WGS metagenome assembly FUFK01 (sample SAMEA51879418, study PRJEB19060) | metagenome
TGGTCCGACAATGAAAGAGCTGAAACGTTATTAGATATATTGAAGATAACGGACCCAAACTCTCGAGATTGCAATATTAAAAAATGTTTTCGTTTAGTTAAATGCAATAACGAAGAAAAAAAGAATGCGGGTTATACAGCTTTCGCAAATCATATTGGCGCTGATCCAAAAGAGATAAAACAATTATTCTCTTACATCGGCGACATACCTGAAAGCGATAACTATGAAAGGGTGGAAAGCATAAGGGATTTCAACGTATTAGCGTTGGATATGAATAACCTTATGACAACGGAAATACCCCCGTTAAAACACGCTATAAAGCCCATATTACCCGAGGGTTTTATTGCAATAGCGGGAAGACCCAAAGCTATGAAATCTTGGACGGCGTTAAAGATTGCGTATGATGTTCAAAACGGAAATAAGTTTTTAGGACACGACGTAGAACAAGGCGACGTTTTATATTTTGCGTTAGAAGACTCACAACGTAGGATTAAAGATAGAGTTTTGAAGTTAGGTTATGAACGGAAAAAACACCCACAAATATTGTTAGCAAACGATGTACCATATTTAAAATATGGATTTGAAACTTGCATAACTAATTGGATTGAGTCTAAACAAAATCCAAGACTAATTATCATTGATACATTAGCTAGAATAAAACCGAGAGTAGCTAGAAACTCGGGGACGGCTTACGATCAAGATAACGAATTGTTAAGCGGTATTCAAAAGATTGCTATTCAAAACAATATAACGGTTGCTTTTATTACCCATTTATCAAAAGCTAGTACGGATTATTCCTTTGATAAAATCCAAGGTTCAGTTGGAATTCAAGGTATGACCGACGCTATGTGGTTGATAGATCGTGGCGATAATACCAATAATGCTAGTATTGTTGGACGTGGTCGAGATATTAACGACTTTGAGTATGCGGTTAAGTGGAATGCTGATACTTGGTGTTATGACTTTACGGGAAACCTTGAAATAGTCCAAAAAACTGAAAATAGGTTGGAAGTTATTAACGCTATGAAAGAGCTATCAGTTAAGCAGAAAGAGATCGCACCAAGGGATATATGCAAACATTATGGATTTACGTCTAATTCAAAAGACGGAAAGCGTATATCTAAAACAATGCAACGTATGTTAGGGGACTCTGAATTAATTAAGGGGAACAAATACGGGACCTATATTTATATGGAACCCTCTTCTAACTATTAACGAATGTATGTCGTAGTTGTCGTTGTGTCTTTCTGTTAAAGGTTGGACACTACGACAGCTCGTTAGGTGTATAAGAAAGAATTGTCCGTCCAAATATTGCGTTAATAGAAACGCTTTAATAAAAGTTTTCTATGGACCAAATATACAAACTCACACCAAAAGAATTTGCAGATATGCTTAAATTTAGCACGTCTTATATAAGAAAATTGCGTTTAGCAAAAAAGCTAGAGGGTTGGTACACCGTTATTGACGGAAAATATTTTTATCGTGTACCTGACAAAGACCGTCCGAACCTAGTATCAGAAACGCCTCATCAAAACCCAAAATTCACGGGTTCGCAGTTTAGACCAAAGAAATATAAATCGTTGTACTATAAGAAAAAAGGTAGAAGACGACATCTACCCGCAACAGAAGACACTAACTATCACAATGCTAGGAATGGTTGGCAGTTAGAACAATTAAATAACCTACGTCAAATGGCAAGGATCAAAGGCGAGTTAGAGAAAGACGAGTTGTTAGAGATAACACCCGAGATATTTCAGATCGCTAGAGAGAGACATATTAAAAACAAACGTTTAAATGCCGAAAGAAAGGCAAGAGAAGAGCGTTTAAAGACCGATGAGGGTAGGAAAGAGGAACGTTGGAAAGTATTAAAGCAAAGAGCCGAGATTATGGACTCACACTACGAGGCAGAAGACAGAAAAGGTGGTTGGTACAATCAATCCACGGGACAATATGAAAAGCCCCACGATCCTTGGGCAGATAAGAAGTATTATTAATGGCTTATATAGTTGACCACGCGAATAATACCTTGCTCGATGATGAACCTAAAAAGGTTGGAAAGCTAACGCCAAAACAACATAAACAAATGATGAATTATTTAGTTAGAAAAAAAGACGCCGTACCACCAAAGACCGAGACTATTAAGAAATTTAAGAATGGTGGATCTCTTAATGAATTAGGCGAAAGATTAGAGGATATGTACGATTTATATGACAACGACAAACCATTATCCGCGTCACGTGAAAAGTATCTACGAGATAAATATTTCCCAAAACCATTTAACAATAACGATAGGGATAGTTTCCCGTCTAACAAGGACCAACAAAGAAAAATGAAAATATCTGAAAAATCTATTCTAGATAAAAAGAAAATTAAGAAAGGCAAAATGCCTGATATAGAAATTAAGTTAGCTAGTGATTATGGCGATCCCGCAGTATTTAATTTAGACGCTATGCAATCGCTACAACAAGCGTTTGATGAATGGCGAAAGTCCAACACAGGTAGCTTTGACGATTTCCTTGATTCCTTGTCAAAAGATGAGTTGATGAATTTGACAAAAGAAACGACACCCCTAGATGAAATATATCTTGCCAATGCACTAGGGAAGATTGACAACGCGATGAATGGTTTATCGGGACTAATGGCAAGACGACGTTTGAACAACGGTGGTAGTTCTAATAAGCCCCCAATAATAAAAATAGAGGACTATATGAATATGGGTCTTCGTTTAGCTAACTTATCTGAAGAGGAAAGAAAACAGATAGCAATTCTACTCAAAAAGAGTGGTCTAGGTGTACCAACAAAACCAAAAAAATGATGGGGCTATATGCGAATTTTTGTTCGGGATAATAAAAGAAAGCATAAAGGATTATATCCTTGCCCCGTCACCCAATAATAGCTTTTCTAGAATTAGCGTGATAACAACGTTTGCAGATAGGACCCGTGTTTGTTTCGTGGTCCGAAAATACAATAGTCATAGTCGTTTTGATTTCATCGTGGTTTCCACAAAAGATACATCGATCAATAACTCTATTGTTCTCGTATAACTCTTTAACGTTCTCTTTTCCTGTTGCGTTGTACCAAGCCATTTGAATATTTTTTTTGAAAAAAATTTTTGTCTTTGCAATATAGCTTGAAAATGATTTTAACGTCTATAACTATCTCTAACTTGCTATACACCTAAACTATTAGGATCCCTTTTAACAAAAAGGGTGGGTGGGTCCCTGAAAACACACGCACAACGAGTCTTGTTTAGGATCCCTTTGGGAGTCCGCGCGAGTCCGTAGGACGAGCGCACGGGTCTCTACGTGACCCGTTTTTGCGGTCCACTTTCGGTCCACCATTGGTCCACGGGTCCACTAAAAATAATCATAGATAATCCTATAAAAATAAATATTATATAACTTTAAACGTTGTGCGATCGTGAGGTTAACGTTTAGATAAGAAAGGAAAAAAGTTCGCGCGCGGGACTCATAAGCCCGAGGTCAGTGGTTCGATCCCACTTCCCGCTACCATTCTAGAACGATGATCCTTTTTTGGTCCACACACGGTCCACACAGAAAGGAAAAATGGCTAGTTTTAGAAAACGATACGGCAAATGGAACGTTCGTATTAGAGGTTCCAATCACAAAACAATAACTAAAACTTTTTTGCAGAAAGACGACGCAATTAAGTACGCACGGGAAACCGAGGCAAAAATCCAACGTGGTACTTTTGAAGATTTAGAACAAGCGTCACAATTAACTTTGAGAGAGTTATTGCAACAATACAAAGCAGAAGAGACATCAAAGAAACGACAAGGCGAAAGCGAGGGATATAAGATTGATAAGTTATGCAAACACAATATCGCTGATAGAAGATTGTCAAAGCTAACGGTTTTATCAATTAAGAAGTTCCGTGATGAGTGGTCACAAACGCATAATCCGAGTACGGTTAATAAATACATAACGTTAATATCTATTGCGGTTAAGTATGCTAGACAAACGTTGGCTATTTATATGCCTCACAATCCTTGTGATTATGTTAAGCGATTGAAAGAACCCGAGTTTAATTCGGACATAATAACGGAAGAAGAAGAGCAACGTTTATTAGCAAATGCGCCAAGATCAAAAGCAACGTGGATAGGATTATCTTTAATGCTTGGGATTGATTGTGGTTTGAGACGTGGCGAAATACTTAAATTAAAACGTTCAGATATAAACTTTCAAAACTCAACGTGTATGTTGAGAGATACTAAAAATGGTACATCTAGAAAGATAGGATTGTCCCCTCGGGTCGTGAGGGCGATGTTAGAACAACCTAGTCATATAGACGGACGTTTAATTAATTGTACTACAAAAGATCAATTTAAGTTTTATTGGGAACAATTAAGACGTTGGAGTGACGTTAAAAAGACATTCCATTCAACGCGTCATACGTTTGCGTCAAGATGTGCGATGAAAGGTTGGACCATACAAGAAATATCAGCACAAGGCGGGTGGAAAGAATTAAAAATATTAAAACGTTATACTCATATTGCCCCCGAGTATTTGGCAGATAAATTGAAAAATCAGAAGTAGGATTGAAAATTCGGGATTTTCTGATATAAGAATTGCAACGTTCATTGTGCGTTATCACAATGCGGGACTCAAAGATTAAAGGTCACCCACCATAAATAAATATTTAATCAAACGGCTATAAGGCAAAGGCACGATAGAAAATGAATATTTATTTGAGAAGAAATAATCTAATAACTGATGACATCGCGTTAATCACGTTCGTTTCAATCATTACAAGTTTCATAACCATATCGTATCTACTTTAAAGAGTTTAGCCGTTATGAATATTTGATGTCCCCCTATGCCTTGGGGGGACGTCTTACATAATAGGTACGATAATGAATGAACGTTCAATAACATCAAGGTTCTTTTGGTGGTGCAAATACATACTTGCGTCATACATAAGATCAACACCAAGACGATTAAAATACAAATTAAAATCTTGGAAATGTCTAATCAAGTTTTGGAATATCCCAAATGCGATAGATAGTTTTAATACAGCTTATCAGTATTGGAACGCAGAAAGAGAACAACTACACGAACAACTAGATCAAGTTAAAGCAGTAGTCGAAAATTTAATTGAGGACCACGCAGATAGCAAAGCCGATCTAAACGCAAAAGATCAAGACGAAGACGAAAAGCGTTGTTATAGAGAGGTCTATTTAAAGCACTATATTGCTGAATGTTTTGATGAAGACGGAAGACCAATATTTAGAATGCCGTCTAAATATCAAACTATGAAAGAGCGAGAAGACGAGTTCGATATGGACTACGAACATCATAGAGACGCGATGTGCGGTTGCTATGACTCTTATAAAACGTTGATCGAATATGAAATGAGAGACGTTGAGAAAGCGGGGTTGTTGTATGACAAAAAATAAATCCCGATTAACAACATCTAAAAATGTCCAAAAGTTATTTGAAGAAATGCGGAAAGGCAAAGAGCAGAAAAAAATAACTTTAGCGTCAATTAAATCTTATGGAGTGTGTGAACACGGAAAGGTCGATTATAAAACTTTAGTTAAGCTGAATAAACGACACTATCAGATGAATTGGCGTCTAATAGACATAATAGAACGTCTAGAAAGAACAAACACTATATTAACCGACGCAAACAAAGAGTTTAGTGAGGCATTTGTAGAAATGGAAAAAAAGTTTTCCAATGCGAGTGAAACGCTAGAACATACACTAGAGGCGTTGCATAAAGTTAAAATAGAAAACATAGCTTTAAGACGTGGAATAAAAAGGGGGACTATACAATGAAAGCAAAAGTAGTCGCTCGGGAATTATTAAATAGAGATTTGAAAATAGTTCCTTTATTTCCAAAACAAAAAGCAACACACGACGTCGGTTGGCAAAATAAAAAATATCAAATTGAAGATATTTTAGACGATAGCAATATCGGAGTTAACCTACATCAATCTAACTTGTTAGACGTTGATCTTGAAACTGAAATGGCTATGTACTTTGCAAAGCTATATTTATCTCACACAACGCTAATACTAGGACGTCATTATCCAAATGGTCCAAGACAATGGAGTCACTTCTTTTTTGAGAATAGTGGATTGCTTGATAGCAATATAACTCTCAAATGGAAGAATGAAACTATTGTTGAGTTAAGATCCAAAGGACAAACCGTTGTTTATGGATCTACACCATTAAAAGATAATCCTAACGTTATGGTCGAGAGATATTGGCAAACTGAATATAAGCCAAAGTATGAAAAGGATATTATTAAATTAATAAATAAAATCTTTTTTTGTGCGATCATAGTTAGATACAACGTTGGCGGAAACCAAGGTGCATTAAAACTAGATAGTTGTTTAATGCGATATACCGAGTGGTCCGACAATGAAAGAGCTGAAACGTTATTAGATATATTGAAGATAACGGACCCAAACTCTCGAGATTGCAATATTAAAAAATGTTTTCGTTTAGTTAAATGCAATAACGAAGAAAAAAAGAATGCGGGTTATACAGCTTTCGCAAATCATATTGGCGCTGATCCAAAAGAGATAAAACAATTATTCTCTTACATCGGCGACATACCTGAAAGCGATAACTATGAAAGGGTGGAAAGCATAAGGGATTTCAACGTATTAGCGTTGGATATGAATAACCTTATGACAACGGAAATACCCCCGTTAAAACACGCTATAAAGCCCATATTACCCGAGGGTTTTATTGCAATAGCGGGAAGACCCAAAGCTATGAAATCTTGGACGGCGTTAAAGATTGCGTATGATGTTCAAAACGGAAATAAGTTTTTAGGACACGACGTAGAACAAGGCGACGTTTTATATTTTGCGTTAGAAGACTCACAACGTAGGATTAAAGATAGAGTTTTGAAGTTAGGTTATGAACGGAAAAAACACCCACAAATATTGTTAGCAAACGATGTACCATATTTAAAATATGGATTTGAAACTTGCATAACTAATTGGATTGAGTCTAAACAAAATCCAAGACTAATTATCATTGATACATTAGCTAGAATAAAACCGAGAGTAGCTAGAAACTCGGGGACGGCTTACGATCAAGATAACGAATTGTTAAGCGGTATTCAAAAGATTGCTATTCAAAACAATATAACGGTTGCTTTTATTACCCATTTATCAAAAGCTAGTACGGATTATTCCTTTGATAAAATCCAAGGTTCAGTTGGAATTCAAGGTATGACCGACGCTATGTGGTTGATAGATCGTGGCGATAATACCAATAATGCTAGTATTGTTGGACGTGGTCGAGATATTAACGACTTTGAGTATGCGGTTAAGTGGAATGCTGATACTTGGTGTTATGACTTTACGGGAAACCTTGAAATAGTCCAAAAAACTGAAAATAGGTTGGAAGTTATTAACGCTATGAAAGAGCTATCAGTTAAGCAGAAAGAGATCGCACCAAGGGATATATGCAAACATTATGGATTTACGTCTAATTCAAAAGACGGAAAGCGTATATCTAAAACAATGCAACGTATGTTAGGGGACTCTGAATTAATAAAGGGGAACAAATACGGGACCTATATTTATATGGAACCCTCTTCTAACTATTAACGAATGTATGTCGTAGTTGTCGTTGTGTCTTTCTGTTAAAGGTTGGACACTACGACAGCTCGTTAGGTGTATAAGAAAGAATTGTCCGTCCAAATATTGCGTTAATAGAAACGCTTTAATAAAAGTTTTCTATGGACCAAATATACAAACTCACACCAAAAGAATTTGCAGATATGCTTAAATTTAGCACGTCTTATATAAGAAAATTGCGTTTAGCAAAAAAGCTAGAGGGTTGGTACACCGTTATTGACGGAAAATATTTTTATCGTGTACCTGACAAAGACCGTCCGAACCTAGTATCAGAAACGCCTCATCAAAACCCAAAATTCACGGGTTCGCAGTTTAGACCAAAGAAATATAAATCGTTGTACTATAAGAAAAAAGGTAGAAGACGACATCTACCCGCAACAGAAGACACTAACTATCACAATGCTAGGAATGGTTGGCAGTTAGAACAATTAAATAACCTACGTCAAATGGCAAGGATCAAAGGCGAGTTAGAGAAAGACGAGTTGTTAGAGATAACACCCGAGATATTTCAGATCGCTAGAGAGAGACATATTAAAAACAAACGTTTAAATGCCGAAAGAAAGGCAAGAGAAGAGCGTTTAAAGACCGATGAGGGTAGGAAAGAGGAACGTTGGAAAGTATTAAAGCAAAGAGCCGAGATTATGGACTCACACTACGAGGCAGAAGACAGAAAAGGTGGTTGGTACAATCAATCCACGGGACAATATGAAAAGCCCCACGATCCTTGGGCAGATAAGAAGTATTATTAATGGCTTATATAGTTGACCACGCGAATAATACCTTGCTCGATGATGAACCTAAAAAGGTTGGAAAGCTAACGCCAAAACAACATAAACAAATGATGAATTATTTAGTTAGAAAAAAAGACGCCGTACCACCAAAGACCGAGACTATTAAGAAATTTAAGAATGGTGGATCTCTTAATGAATTAGGCGAAAGATTAGAGGATATGTACGATTTATATGACAACGACAAACCATTATCCGCGTCACGTGAAAAGTATCTACGAGATAAATATTTCCCAAAACCATTTAACAATAACGATAGGGATAGTTTCCCGTCTAACAAGGACCAACAAAGAAAAATGAAAATATCTGAAAAATCTATTCTAGATAAAAAGAAAATTAAGAAAGGCAAAATGCCTGATATAGAAATTAAGTTAGCTAGTGATTATGGCGATCCCGCAGTATTTAATTTAGACGCTATGCAATCGCTACAACAAGCGTTTGATGAATGGCGAAAGTCCAACACAGGTAGCTTTGACGATTTCCTTGATTCCTTGTCAAAAGATGAGTTGATGAATTTGACAAAAGAAACGACACCCCTAGATGAAATATATCTTGCCAATGCACTAGGGAAGATTGACAACGCGATGAATGGTTTATCGGGACTAATGGCAAGACGACGTTTGAACAACGGCGGTAGTTCTAATAAGCCCCCAATAATAAAAATAGAGGACTATATGAATATGGGTCTTCGTTTAGCTAACTTATCTGAAGAGGAAAGAAAACAGATAGCAATTCTACTCAAAAAGAGTGGTCTAGGTGTACCAACAAAACCAAAAAAATGATGGGGCTATATGCGAATTTTTGTTCGGGATAATAAAAGAAAGCATAAAGGATTATATCCTTGCCCCGTCACCCAATAATAGCTTTTCTAGAATTAGCGTGATAACAACGTTTGCAGATAGGACCCGTGTTTGTTTCGTGGTCCGAAAATACAATAGTCATAGTCGTTTTGATTTCATCGTGGTTTCCACAAAAGATACATCGATCAATAACTCTATCGTTCTCGTATAACTCTTTAACGTTTTCTTTTCCTGTTGCGTTGTACCAAGCCATTTGAATANTTTTTTTGAAAAAAATTTTTGTCTTTGCAATATAGCTTGAAAATGATTTTAACGTCTATAACTATCTCTAACTTGCTATACACCTAAACTATTAGGATCCCTTTTAACAAAAAGGGTGGGTGGGTCCCTGAAAACACACGCACAACGAGTCTTGTTTAGGATCCCTTTGGGAGTCCGCGCGAGTCCGTAGGACGAGCGCACGGGTCTCTACGTGACCCGTTTTTGCGGTCCACTTTCGGTCCACCATTGGTCCACGGGTCCACTAAAAATAATCATAGATAATCCTATAAAAATAAATATTATATAACTTTAAACGTTGTGCGATCGTGAGGTTAACGTTTAGATAAGAAAGGAAAAAAGTTCGCGCGCGGGACTCATAAGCCCGAGGTCAGTGGTTCGATCCCACTTCCCGCTACCATTCTAGAACGATGATCCTTTTTTGGTCCACACACGGTCCACACAGAAAGGAAAAATGGCTAGTTTTAGAAAACGATACGGCAAATGGAACGTTCGTATTAGAGGTTCCAATCACAAAACAATAACTAAAACTTTTTTGCAGAAAGACGACGCAATTAAGTACGCACGGGAAACCGAGGCAAAAATCCAACGTGGTACTTTTGAAGATTTAGAACAAGCGTCACAATTAACTTTGAGAGAGTTATTGCAACAATACAAAGCAGAAGAGACATCAAAGAAACGACAAGGCGAAAGCGAGGGATATAAGATTGATAAGTTATGCAAACACAATATCGCTGATAGAAGATTGTCAAAGCTAACGGTTTTATCAATTAAGAAGTTCCGTGATGAGTGGTCACAAACGCATAATCCGAGTACGGTTAATAAATACATAACGTTAATATCTATTGCGGTTAAGTATGCTAGACAAACGTTGGCTATTTATATGCCTCACAATCCTTGTGATTATGTTAAGCGATTGAAAGAACCCGAGTTTAATTCGGACATAATAACGGAAGAAGAAGAGCAACGTTTATTAGCAAATGCGCCAAGATCAAAAGCAACGTGGATAGGATTATCTTTAATGCTTGGGATCGATTGTGGTTTGAGACGTGGCGAAATACTTAAATTAAAACGTTCAGATATAAACTTTCAAAACTCAACGTGTATGTTGAGAGATACTAAAAATGGTACATCTAGAAAGATAGGATTGTCCCCTCGGGTCGTGAGGGCGATGTTAGAACAACCTAGTCATATAGACGGACGTTTAATTAATTGTACTACAAAAGATCAATTTAAGTTTTATTGGGAACAATTAAGACGTTGGAGTGACGTTAAAAAGACATTCCATTCAACGCGTCATACGTTTGCGTCAAGATGTGCGATGAAAGGTTGGACCATACAAGAAATATCAGCACAAGGCGGGTGGAAAGAATTAAAAATATTAAAACGTTATACTCATATTGCCCCCGAGTATTTGGCAGATAAATTGAAAAATCAGAAGTAGGATTGAAAATTCGGGATTTTCTGATATAAGAATTGCAACGTTCATTGTGCGTTATCACAATGCGGGACTCAAAGATTAAAGGTCACCCACCATAAATAAATATTTAATCAAACGGCTATAAGGCAAAGGCACGATAGAAAATGAATATTTATTTGAGAAGAAATAATCTAATAACTGATGACATCGCGTTAATCACGTTCGTTTCAATCATTACAAGTTTCATAACCATATCGTATCTACTTTAAAGAGTTTAGCCGTTATGAATATTTGATGTCCCCCTATGCCTTGGGGGGACGTCTTACATAATAGGTACGATAATGAATGAACGTTCAATAACATCAAGGTTCTTTTGGTGGTGCAAATACATACTTGCGTCATACNTAAGATCAACACCAAGACGATTAAAATACAAATTAAAATCTTGGAAATGTCTAATCAAGTTTTGGAATATCCCAAATGCGATAGATAGTTTTAATACAGCTTATCAGTATTGGAACGCAGAAAGAGAACAACTACANGAACAACTAGATCAAGTTAAAGCAGTAGTCGAAAATTTAATTGAGGACCACGCAGATAGCAAAGCCGATCTAAACGCAAAAGATCAAGACGAAGACGAAAAGCGTTGTTATAGAGAGGTCTATTTAAAGCACTATATTGCTGAATGTTTTGATGAAGACGGAAGACCAATATTTAGAATGCCGTCTAAATATCAAACTATGAAAGAGCGAGAAGACGAGTTCGATATGGACTACGAACATCATAGAGACGCGATGTGCGGTTGCTATGACTCTTATAAAACGTTGATCGAATATGAAATGAGAGACGTTGAGAAAGCGGGGTTGTTGTATGACAAAAAATAAATCCCGATTAACAACATCTAAAAATGTCCAAAAGTTATTTGAAGAAATGCGGAAAGGCAAAGAGCAGAAAAAAATAACTTTAGCGTCAATTAAATCTTATGGAGTGTGTGAACACGGAAAGGTCGATTATAAAACTTTAGTTAAGCTGAATAAACGACACTATCAGATGAATTGGCGTCTAATAGACATAATAGAACGTCTAGAAAGAACAAACACTATATTAACCGACGCAAACAAAGAGTTTAGTGAGGCATTTGTAGAAATGGAAAAAAAGTTTTCCAATGCGAGTGAAACGCTAGAACATACACTAGAGGCGTTGCATAAAGTTAAAATAGAAAACATAGCTTTAAGACGTGGAATAAAAAGGGGGACTATACAATGAAAGCAAAAGTAGTCGCTCGGGAATTATTAAATAGAGATTTGAAAATAGTTCCTTTATTTCCAAAACAAAAAGCAACACACGACGTCGGTTGGCAAAATAAAAAATATCAAATTGAAGATATTTTAGACGATAGCAATATCGGAGTTAACCTACATCAATCTAACTTGTTAGACGTTGATCTTGAAACTGAAATGGCTATGTACTTTGCAAAGCTATATTTATCTCACACAACGCTAATACTAGGACGTCATTATCCAAATGGTCCAAGACAATGGAGTCACTTCTTTTTTGAGAATAGTGGATTGCTTGATAGCAATATAACTCTCAAATGGAAGAATGAAACTATTGTTGAGTTAAGATCCAAAGGACAAACCGTTGTTTATGGATCTACACCATTAAAAGATAATCCTAACGTTATGGTCGAGAGATATTGGCAAACTGAATATAAGCCAAAGTATGAAAAGGATATTATTAAATTAATAAATAAAATCTTTTTTTGTGCGATCATAGTTAGATACAACGTTGGCGGAAACCAAGGTGCATTNAAACTAGATAGTTGTTTAATGCGNTATACNGANTGGTCCGACAATGAAAGAGCTGAAACGTTATTAGATATATTGAAGATAACGGACCCAAACTCTCGAGATTGCAATATTAAAAAATGTTTTCGTTTAGTTAAATGCAATAACGAAGAAAAAAAGAATGCGGGTTATACAGCTTTCGCAAATCATATTGGCGCTGATCCAAAAGAGATAAAACAATTATTCTCTTACATNGGCGACATACCTGAAAGCGATAACTATGAAAGGGTGGAAAGCATAAGGGATTTCAACGTATTAGCGTTGGATATGAATAACCTTATGACAACGGAAATACCCCCGTTAAAACACGCTATAAAGCCCATATTACCCGAGGGTTTTATTGCAATAGCGGGAAGACCCAAAGCTATGAAATCTTGGACGGCGTTAAAGATTGCGTATGATGTTCAAAACGGAAATAAGTTTTTAGGACACGACGTAGAACAAGGCGACGTTTTATATTTTGCGTTAGAAGACTCACAACGTAGGATTAAAGATAGAGTTTTGAAGTTAGGTTATGAACGGAAAAAACACCCACAAATATTGTTAGCAAACGATGTACCATATTTAAAATATGGATTTGAAACTTGCATAACTAATTGGATTGAGTCTAAACAAAATCCAAGACTAATTATCATTGATACATTAGCTAGAATAAAACCGAGAGTAGCTAGAAACTCGGGGACGGCTTACGATCAAGATAACGAATTGTTAAGCGGTATTCAAAAGATTGCTATTCAAAACAATATAACGGTTGCTTTTATTACCCATTTATCAAAAGCTAGTACGGATTATTCCTTTGATAAAATCCAAGGTTCAGTTGGAATTCAAGGTATGACCGACGCTATGTGGTTGATAGATCGTGGCGATAATACCAATAATGCTAGTATTGTTGGACGTGGTCGAGATATTAACGACTTTGAGTATGCGGTTAAGTGGAATGCTGATACTTGGTGTTATGACTTTACGGGAAACCTTGAAATAGTCCAAAAAACTGAAAATAGGTTGGAAGTTATTAACGCTATGAAAGAGCTATCAGTTAAGCAGAAAGAGATCGCACCAAGGGATATATGCAAACATTATGGATTTACGTCTAATTCAAAAGACGGAAAGCGTATATCTAAAACAATGCAACGTATGTTAGGGGACTCTGAATTAATAAAGGGGAACAAATACGGGACCTATATTTATATGGAACCCTCTTCTAACTATTAACGAATGTATGTCGTAGTTGTCGTTGTGTCTTTCTGTTAAAGGTTGGACACTACGACAGCTCGTTAGGTGTATAAGAAAGAATTGTCCGTCCAAATATTGCGTTAATAGAAACGCTTTAATAAAAGTTTTCTATGGACCAAATATACAAACTCACACCAAAAGAATTTGCAGATATGCTTAAATTTAGCACGTCTTATATAAGAAAATTGCGTTTAGCAAAAAAGCTAGAGGGTTGGTACACCGTTATTGACGGAAAATATTTTTATCGTGTACCTGACAAAGACCGTCCGAACCTAGTATCAGAAACGCCTCATCAAAACCCAAAATTCACGGGTTCGCAGTTTAGACCAAAGAAATATAAATCGTTGTACTATAAGAAAAAAGGTAGAAGACGACATCTACCCGCAACAGAAGACACTAACTATCACAATGCTAGGAATGGTTGGCAGTTAGAACAATTAAATAACCTACGTCAAATGGCAAGGATCAAAGGCGAGTTAGAGAAAGACGAGTTGTTAGAGATAACACCCGAGATATTTCAGATCGCTAGAGAGAGACATATTAAAAACAAACGTTTAAATGCCGAAAGAAAGGCAAGAGAAGAGCGTTTAAAGACCGATGAGGGTAGGAAAGAGGAACGTTGGAAAGTATTAAAGCAAAGAGCCGAGATTATGGACTCACACTACGAGGCAGAAGACAGAAAAGGTGGTTGGTACAATCAATCCACGGGACAATATGAAAAGCCCCACGATCCTTGGGCAGATAAGAAGTATTATTAATGGCTTATATAGTTGACCACGCGAATAATACCTTGCTCGATGATGAACCTAAAAAGGTTGGAAAGCTAACGCCAAAACAACATAAACAAATGATGAATTATTTAGTTAGAAAAAAAGACGCCGTACCACCAAAGACCGAGACTATTAAGAAATTTAAGAATGGTGGATCTCTTAATGAATTAGGCGAAAGATTAGAGGATATGTACGATTTATATGACAACGACAAACCATTATCCGCGTCACGTGAAAAGTATCTACGAGATAAATATTTCCCAAAACCATTTAACAATAACGATAGGGATAGTTTCCCGTCTAACAAGGACCAACAAAGAAAAATGAAAATATCTGAAAAATCTATTCTAGATAAAAAGAAAATTAAGAAAGGCAAAATGCCTGATATAGAAATTAAGTTAGCTAGTGATTATGGCGATCCCGCAGTATTTAATTTAGACGCTATGCAATCGCTACAACAAGCGTTTGATGAATGGCGAAAGTCCAACACAGGTAGCTTTGACGATTTCCTTGATTCCTTGTCAAAAGATGAGTTGATGAATTTGACAAAAGAAACGACACCCCTAGATGAAATATATCTTGCCAATGCACTAGGGAAGATTGACAACGCGATGAATGGTTTATCGGGACTAATGGCAAGACGACGTTTGAACAACGGCGGTAGTTCTAATAAGCCCCCAATAATAAAAATAGAGGACTATATGAATATGGGTCTTCGTTTAGCTAACTTATCTGAAGAGGAAAGAAAACAGATAGCAATTCTACTCAAAAAGAGTGGTCTAGGTGTACCAACAAAACCAAAAAAATGATGGGGCTATATGCGAATTTTTGTTCGGGATAATAAAAGAAAGCATAAAGGATTATATCCTTGCCCCGTCACCCAATAATAGCTTTTCTAGAATTAGCGTGATAACAACGTTTGCAGATAGGACCCGTGTTTGTTTCGTGGTCCGAAAATACAATAGTCATAGTCGTTTTGATTTCATCGTGGTTTCCACAAAAGATACATCGATCAATAACTCTATCGTTCTCGTATAACTCTTTAACGTTNTCTTTTCCTGTTGCGTTGTACCAAGCCATTTGAATATTTTTTTTGAAAAAAATTTTTGTCTTTGCAATATAGCTTGAAAATGATTTTAACGTCTATAACTATCTCTAACTTGCTATACACCTAAACTATTAGGATCCCTTTTAACAAAAAGGGTGGGTGGGTCCCTGAAAACACACGCACAACGAGTCTTGTTTAGGATCCCTTTGGGAGTCCGCGCGAGTCCGTAGGACGAGCGCACGGGTCTCTACGTGACCCGTTTTTGCGGTCCACTTTCGGTCCACCATTGGTCCACGGGTCCACTAAAAATAATCATAGATAATCCTATAAAAATAAATATTATATAACTTTAAACGTTGTGCGATCGTGAGGTTAACGTTTAGATAAGAAAGGAAAAAAGTTCGCGCGCGGGACTCATAAGCCCGAGGTCAGTGGTTCGATCCCACTTCCCGCTACCATTCTAGAACGATGATCCTTTTTTGGTCCACACACGGTCCACACAGAAAGGAAAAATGGCTAGTTTTAGAAAACGATACGGCAAATGGAACGTTCGTATTAGAGGTTCCAATCACAAAACAATAACTAAAACTTTTTTGCAGAAAGACGACGCAATTAAGTACGCACGGGAAACCGAGGCAAAAATCCAACGTGGTACTTTTGAAGATTTAGAACAAGCGTCACAATTAACTTTGAGAGAGTTATTGCAACAATACAAAGCAGAAGAGACATCAAAGAAACGACAAGGCGAAAGCGAGGGATATAAGATTGATAAGTTATGCAAACACAATATCGCTGATAGAAGATTGTCAAAGCTAACGGTTTTATCAATTAAGAAGTTCCGTGATGAGTGGTCACAAACGCATAATCCGAGTACGGTTAATAAATACATAACGTTAATATCTATTGCGGTTAAGTATGCTAGACAAACGTTGGCTATTTATATGCCTCACAATCCTTGTGATTATGTTAAGCGATTGAAAGAACCCGAGTTTAATTCGGACATAATAACGGAAGANGAAGAGCAACGTTTATTAGCAAATGCGCCAAGATCAAAAGCAACGTGGATAGGATTATCTTTAATGCTTGGGATCGATTGTGGTTTGAGACGTGGCGAAATACTTAAATTAAAACGTTCAGATATAAACTTTCAAAACTCAACGTGTATGTTGAGAGATACTAAAAATGGTACATCTAGAAAGATAGGATTGTCCCCTCGGGTCGTGAGGGCGATGTTAGAACAACCTAGTCATATAGACGGACGTTTAATTAATTGTACTACAAAAGATCAATTTAAGTTTTATTGGGAACAATTAAGACGTTGGAGTGACGTTAAAAAGACATTCCATTCAACGCGTCATACGTTTGCGTCAAGATGTGCGATGAAAGGTTGGACCATACAAGAAATATCAGCACAAGGCGGGTGGAAAGAATTAAAAATATTAAAACGTTATACTCATATTGCCCCCGAGTATTTGGCAGATAAATTGAAAAATCAGAAGTAGGATTGAAAATTCGGGATTTTCTGATATAAGAATTGCAACGTTCATTGTGCGTTATCACAATGCGGGACTCAAAGATTAAAGGTCACCCACCATAAATAAATATTTAATCAAACGGCTATAAGGCAAAGGCACGATAGAAAATGAATATTTATTTGAGAAGAAATAATCTAATAACTGATGACATCGCGTTAATCACGTTCGTTTCAATCATTACAAGTTTCATAACCATATCGTATCTACTTTAAAGAGTTTAGCCGTTATGAATATTTGATGTCCCCCTATGCCTTGGGGGGACGTCTTACATAATAGGTACGATAATGAATGAACGTTCAATAACATCAAGGTTCTTTTGGTGGTGCAAATACATACTTGCGTCATACATAAGATCAACACCAAGACGATTAAAATACAAATTAAAATCTTGGAAATGTCTAATCAAGTTTTGGAATATCCCAAATGCGATAGATAGTTTTAATACAGCTTATCAGTATTGGAACGCAGAAAGAGAACAACTACANGAACAACTAGATCAAGTTAAAGCAGTAGTCGAAAATTTAATTGAAGACCACGCAGATAGCAAAGCCGATCTAAACGCAAAAGATCAAGACGAAGACGAAAAGCGTTGTTATAGAGAGGTCTATTTAAAGCACTATATTGCTGAATGTTTTGATGAAGACGGAAGACCAATATTTAGAATGCCGTCTAAATATCAAACTATGAAAGAGCGAGAAGACGAGTTCGATATGGACTACGAACATCATAGAGACGCGATGTGCGGTTGCTATGACTCTTATAAAACGTTGATCGAATATGAAATGAGAGACGTTGAGAAAGCGGGGTTGTTGTATGACAAAAAATAAATCCCGATTAACAACATCTAAAAATGTCCAAAAGTTATTTGAAGAAATGCGGAAAGGCAAAGAGCAGAAAAAAATAACTTTAGCGTCAATTAAATCTTATGGAGTGTGTGAACACGGAAAGGTCGATTATAAAACTTTAGTTAAGCTGAATAAACGACACTATCAGATGAATTGGCGTCTAATAGACATAATAGAACGTCTAGAAAGAACAAACACTATATTAACCGACGCAAACAAAGAGTTTAGTGAGGCATTTGTAGAAATGGAAAAAAAGTTTTCCAATGCGAGTGAAACGCTAGAACATACACTAGAGGCGTTGCATAAAGTTAAAATAGAAAACATAGCTTTAAGACGTGGAATAAAAAGGGGGACTATACAATGAAAGCAAAAGTAGTCGCTCGGGAATTATTAAATAGAGATTTGAAAATAGTTCCTTTATTTCCAAAACAAAAAGCAACACACGACGTCGGTTGGCAAAATAAAAAATATCAAATTGAAGATATTTTAGACGATAGCAATATCGGAGTTAACCTACATCAATCTAACTTGTTAGACGTTGATCTTGAAACTGAAATGGCTATGTACTTTGCAAAGCTATATTTATCTCACACAACGCTAATACTAGGACGTCATTATCCAAATGGTCCAAGACAATGGAGTCACTTCTTTTTTGAGAATAGTGGATTGCTTGATAGCAATATAACTCTCAAATGGAAGAATGAAACTATTGTTGAGTTAAGATCCAAAGGACAAACCGTTGTTTATGGATCTACACCATTAAAAGATAATCCTAACGTTATGGTCGAGAGATATTGGCAAACTGAATATAAGCCAAAGTATGAAAAGGATATTATTAAATTAATAAATAAAATCTTTTTTTGTGCGATCATAGTTAGATACAACGTTGGCGGAAACCAAGGTGCATTGAAACTAGATAGTTGTTTAATGCGTTATACTGAATGGTCCGACAATGAAAGAGCTGAAACGTTATTAGATATATTGAAGATAACGGACCCAAACTCTCGAGATTGCAATATTAAAAAATGTTTTCGTTTAGTTAAATGCAATAACGAAGAAAAAAAGAATGCGGGTTATACAGCTTTCGCAAATCATATTGGCGCTGATCCAAAAGAGATAAAACAATTATTCTCTTACATTGGCGACATACCTGAAAGCGATAACTATGAAAGGGTGGAAAGCATAAGGGATTTCAACGTATTAGCGTTGGATATGAATAACCTTATGACAACGGAAATACCCCCGTTAAAACACGCTATAAAGCCCATATTACCCGAGGGTTTTATTGCAATAGCGGGAAGACCCAAAGCTATGAAATCTTGGACGGCGTTAAAGATTGCGTATGATGTTCAAAACGGAAATAAGTTTTTAGGACACGACGTAGAACAAGGCGACGTTTTATATTTTGCGTTAGAAGACTCACAACGTAGGATTAAAGATAGAGTTTTGAAGTTAGGTTATGAACGGAAAAAACACCCACAAATATTGTTAGCAAACGATGTACCATATTTAAAATATGGATTTGAAACTTGCATAACTAATTGGATTGAGTCTAAACAAAATCCAAGACTAATTATCATTGATACATTAGCTAGAATAAAACCGAGAGTAGCTAGAAACTCGGGGACGGCTTACGATCAAGATAACGAATTGTTAAGCGGTATTCAAAAGATTGCTATTCAAAACAATATAACGGTTGCTTTTATTACCCATTTATCAAAAGCTAGTACGGATTATTCCTTTGATAAAATCCAAGGTTCAGTTGGAATTCAAGGTATGACCGACGCTATGTGGTTGATAGATCGTGGCGATAATACCAATAATGCTAGTATTGTTGGACGTGGTCGAGATATTAACGACTTTGAGTATGCGGTTAAGTGGAATGCTGATACTTGGTGTTATGACTTTACGGGAAACCTTGAAATAGTCCAAAAAACTGAAAATAGGTTGGAAGTTATTAACGCTATGAAAGAGCTATCAGTTAAGCAGAAAGAGATCGCACCAAGGGATATATGCAAACATTATGGATTTACGTCTAATTCAAAAGACGGAAAGCGTATATCTAAAACAATGCAACGTATGTTAGGGGACTCTGAATTAAT
>FUFK010052187.1_pt1 | contig 20285 bp, 27 predicted proteins | sample 1021851 | NCBI WGS metagenome assembly FUFK01 (sample SAMEA51879418, study PRJEB19060) | metagenome
ACATAAAACTTTAAAAATTCCTACTACAATCATTGTTGTTTTACTAAGTCCATAGGCTTGAAACTCCTCTATCATGTTTGAAGCATCTGCCCCTCTGTATATTGTATCCATATCCAGCCTAAAAGACCATGCACTTAATACTGTTACTGAAACAATAAGAATTAATATTTTTAAAAAAACTTTCATTTATTTAGCACTAAATTTGATTACTAGATGTTATTGTTTAACATAAATTTAATATAATCCTACATAATTTTATATGAAAATATTTATAAAAACTTTTTCAATATTTTATTTTTCGTTCTTATCNTACTCTCAATCGGATGATAATTATAAATTTTATGGTGAGTTATTTGAGTTCTCTGAATCAATAAATTACAATTTAGAAAAAGATATTTTTTTAAATAGTTCATCCAAAGTNAAAATTGAAGGAGAAATACTATCATCGTGCCCCATGAAAGGTTGTTGGATGAGAATATCTGTGGAGAAAGATACAGTACTTGTTAGGTTTAAAGACTACGGTTTTTTTGTCCCAAAAAGTGGTATTCAAGGAAAAAGTACAATAATCAATGGCAGTCTCTCAGTTGATACATTAAGTATAGCGCAGCTTCAACANTATGCAGAAGATGCTGGTAAATCAAAAAAAGAAATTGCTCTTATAACAAAGCCTGAAGTTACAATTTCATTTCTTGCTGATGGTGTTTTAATAAAAGAATAATATAGCTTAAAACAATATTATATATATTTGGAAGCTAATTATATAATTATGAAATACTTAAATACAATAACTATAATGATATTTTTATTCGTATTGAGTTCTTGTTCAACAGGTGGTAATCACCCAGATTTTGAAGCTAATGTTGAAAAGGTCCAAACTTTTCTTGAACTTCAAGGCTCTGAAGCTGACCCACAAGCACAACTAGATATGATACACGAAGATCTTGAATGGCAGCCTGCATTTTATGGCACAGGATTGATTGGAAAAGCCGAATTTGGTGAATATCTAATTGGATGGCAAGATGCTATGGAAGACGTTGTATATACTGCAACTAATTATCTACCTGGCGTTAATCCTGAAACTGGAGTTTTAGATGGCAGTGTCCGATCTTATGGTACGTGGACAGGTGTTCACTCAGAAACTGGTAAAAGTTGGGAATTAAGCTCATATCACACATGGGATTTTAAAGATGGTCAAATCGTTTATGGAGGTGACTATTTTGATGCTGGAGGGTTTTTAGCCTCTTTAGCTCCTAGTGAAGAAGAATAATTTTAAATATTATTTATCATATAAAAAGCCTCAATCATGAGGCTTTTTTATTTAAAAAATTTTTTAAGGCAATAAAAATAAATTTTCCTAAATAAAATAAAACGTGCTGAAGAAAAAAAACTAGTACAAAATATATTAAGGCAACAATTCTTTCACCATCATTATAAATCCAATCAAATGGATTTTCAGAGTTGCTATTAGCGTAAAATGATATAAGTACTGCAGATGTTATCGCAAAAAGTAATATTCTTATTTTCAATAGGTTAAGTAATTATATTATACGATTAACATTAAATATATATAAAAATATTGTATATTGAAATTTCCCAAAAAATTATGCGACTAACAAAAAGAGACATAGCATTGACTAAAATTAGCATACCAGCTGCTATTCATTCAGTTTATTTTAGAGGGAAAAGATATTCTTACAATGATTACCTTAANATTATGAAACANGCTGATAAAAATACTTCAAAAGAANAATAGAGTTTCTCCTAGAGATCTTAAATTTATCAATATAAATTTCATCTTATAAATCCATCCACAGAATTTCTGTAATCAATTACAAAACCATTTTCTTGAGTAAAACTTTTGAACTCATCAGAAGCTGGACCGGTTACTACAAACTTTTCTAAAGTAAAGAGATTAAAAAATCTATCAAAAAATGGTCCTCCCATAAAATTTTGTCCATGTTTTACTGCTGATTGACTATCAATGTATTTTTCATATAGGGTAACTGAAACTCCATCATCTGAAATGTAGTAGGCATATTCAAGACAAAAATCTTCTTTATCAATAACATTCTGAGTAATTTCCTCTACAAATACATTTAAATCCTCATTTGTATTTTGATTTATTTTTAAATCAATAATAAACGTTATATCATCAGATTCTGAGTTTTTAACAAGGGAAGAAGTATCTTTTTTATCATCTACCTTGACGCATGAAAATAGAAAAAGTGAAACCAGAAGATAAATTAGTTTTTTCATAATTTTTTAAGATTTGAAATAAATATATAAAGAATAATTTAGAATGACCCCCACCTATTTTTTATCATTAATCCAAGTCCTAAATTGATTAATATTAATGATACTGTTCCAGAGAAAAACCATTCTTTACTTTCATATTTAAAAATTATTGACTCACCAAATAAACACAGTCCGCTTGAGAAAAATATTAATCCGACAAGAGCAAAAGTGTAGGTTTTGATTTTTGTATTATTCATTAACTCTTATTTAAATTTGTATTCAAATATATTAAATGGCATCAATAACTTTATTTGGTTCAACTGGACTTATTGGAAATGAAATTTTGAAATTACTTGAAAAGGATGATTATTTTAAAAATATTAATGTAATATCAAGACGAGAGATTAAATTAAAGTCAAAAAAATCTAAACTAAAATTAATTGACTTTTCAAATTATGATGATTACTTGTCGGTAATTGAGAATAGTGATATTGTTTTAGCTGCCATTGGCACTACTCAATCAAAGGTTAATTTTAATAAANAAAAGTATGTAGATATTGACCTTGGTATTGTTTCAAAAATTGCAAAAGCTTGCAAAGAAAAAAAAGTTAAGCATTTCTCATTTGTTTCCTCAGCTGGAGCTGACATAAAAAACAAAAGCTTTTATCTCAAACTTAAAGGNCAAATCGAACAGGAGGTTAAATCTTACAAATTAAATTCATCCTCAGTTTACAGACCATCACTATTGCTAGGTAAAAGGAAGGAGAGTCGCTATGGTGAACAATTAGCTCAATTTATAATTCCACTTATTTCTTTTTTGATGCCTTCAAACTATAAGCCGATTGAAGCCATAAAAGTTGCAAAAGCTATGGTTAATGAGTCTAAAAAATATAGTTCTGGATTTAAGATTTTTCATTATGATCAAATATTAAATTTGAATTAAAATTTTTGAGTTTATATTTTTTGTTCCTTAAATGTTATAAAAAACAATTAATATTGTTTTTCTAAATAATTTATTATGAAAAAATATATATACATTTTAACAATTTTATTTTCATTTTCATTATCTGCTCAGGATGGATTCTGGTATGACGTATTACTNGAAGTTGAAGGTGAAGANACTAATGAATTTGAAAAAACAGTAGATGGATTTTATTCATCATTGGATTTCCCTGATGATGTAACTCTTTCATTTTCTAGAATCCAAATTAAAGGACAAGGCTTTGAAGAAACTCATATTTTAAGTTTTTTAAGCCCTTCGTCTGAATCATTAGCTAATTTTTTATCTACACTAAGTGGATCAAAATGGGAAAACTATGTTGAAAAGGTAAGNCCTTACGTTGATAGTGTAAGAAGATCAGCTGGCATAGTCACTAAAGCTTATAATCAGGAGGATGTTGATCCAATTGGTCAAGCATGGCTATTTAAAGTGAAAAGTAAAGATGCTCCTGCTTTTTATGAAGAATATACTAAAGTAATGGAGGTTTTTGATTTTGCAGGATTTTCTGGAACAGGTCAAATAACTCATGGAGTNAGTAATGGAGAAAGTCATTTTATATACGCAACCTACGATGACTTAAATTCTGCATTTACATTTGGTCCTAAAAATGATGTAGAAGCAAAAGCCTTTGCAAGCTTTTTTGAAGCAACAGCTGATTTTGCTGAGTTTAGCCAATCATTCACTAGAGTTTTAATTAAAGAGTACAATTAAAATAAAAAAGAGCCCAATTTACAGGGCTCTTTTTTTATTTAAACTAAATCTTAGTCATTTCTGCTGATGCAACAAATGAAACACCATCAGGACCACTAACTGTATATTTATATAGGATTTTATTTTCCTCGTCAGGTAATAAATCAATTTCCCATGATGTAACATAAGTGTCTTTTTTCAAACTTAATCCACTCATATTATCATCTGTTTTAAAAATGAACTTTCCATTTTTATTTGATGTAAGTTTTGATACTGGCTTGTTCATTAAGCCACAATANTGAGTTAGAAGTAATTCATCATTTTGATAGTTGAATATTGTTAGCATTTCAATTCCTCCAGTGTTACTTTCCTCTAAAATAGCACTACCATTTGATGAAATACTAAATTCTAAAATAAAACTATCTGTGGTATCATCGGTTCTTTCCAATGTACCAATCCATTTTCCCTCAAGCTGTTTTAATGACTCGAAATCATTTGGATCAGTATTCGCATTTAGTTGAAATGCAAATAATAAACTTAATAGTAAAATAAAATTTTTCATTATATATAATTTTAAGTAACAAGTATAAATAAAATAAATTGTAAAAATTAATTAAATGTTAATAATAACAATAATTATTTCTGAGCAATATATATTGTTGAAGCTCCAAAGAACTTTTCTTTAAATTGAACATCAACAAAATTTGAATTCAAAAGTATTTTTTTAAACTTTTCACCGAACGGAAATGTTTTGGCTGAGCTTTTTAAATAAGAATAAGCCCTGAAGTTTTTTGAAAATAATTTACCAATAAGTTGTACATAAATTATAACATAAATGCTGTATATAAAATTGATAAATATATTTTTTGGAAGTGAAGTTTCTAAAATAATTAGTGTTCCATTTTTTTTTAATACTCTATAAATTTCGTTTAATCCTTTATTAAGATTTTCAAAATTTCTCACACCATACCCAACTGTAACTATATCAAAGCTGTTATCTGCATATTTTATATTTTCTGCATCACCAATATCCAAACTAATTCTTTTATATAAGTTTAGTCTATTAATCTTTGTTTTACCTATTTCTATCATTTTTGAAGAGATATCTAATCCAATAATCTCACAGCTTTTTATGTGAGATAGCATTATTGCAATATCAGCAGTTCCAGTTGCAATATCTAGTATTTTTCTAGGATTCTTTTTCTTAGCAATTTCTACTATTTCACTCTTCCATTTATTATGTAAGCCAAATGTTAAAAGATTATTGATCAAATCATATTGACCTGAAATTGAATCAAACATTTCCTTTGTTTCATTTTTAGATCTATTCAAACTCATACATTGATTTTTTTAAGAACTGAAAAAAGGAAATTTTGGGTTGTATTAAAAGGAGTTGAATGATCTATTTTAAATGAATTTAACAGAGTAAAGCTCTCAATGAAAGTTGTTTTAATTAAGGATTCTGAATAGCGAGAGACCTNTAAACCACTACACTTTAAAGGTCCTTGTTCAGAAAATGNTCCTATTATTAAATATCCATTATTTGAAATATTTCTTGAAACTAAATCAACATATTTTTTAATTTGATTTTGTTCAGTTAAAAAATGAAATACAGCTCTATCATGCCACACATCAAAATTTTGTTTTGGCTCAAAGTTTAAAACATCTTCAACAATCCATTCTATATTTTTTGATTCTTGACCCAAAAAAATTTTTGATTTTTTTGCAGCTGATTCAGAGATGTCTAGATATGTCAAATTATTATATCCTTGCTCAATCAAGTTCTTAAAAAGTCTACTTCTTCCGCTCCCAACGTCTATGATTTTTGATTGTTTTTTTATTTTAATGCTATTAATAATTTCAATTGATGTATCAGGGGTTTTTTGAAACCAACTAACCTCATCTTCATTTTTATTCTGATATATATTTTCCCAATGATTCTTTAAATTATTGTTCATAATTTAGTAGTGTAATTTAATTAAAACTCATGAGTTTTTTTGATAAATATTTTTTCGGTTATCTGCCAAAAAAAACAAAGGACATTGTTAGGTTAATTTGCCTACTGGTTTTATTGTTTCTTATTTTTGAAATTGCAATTACATTCATTTTTATAGTTTTTGTAATTGGAATTTTATCTAGGATTTTAATGTATTTTTTTAAATAGATTTTTCTCTGGCCTTTCTAATTAAAAATTCTGTTTCCTTAATTAAATTAGGTACTTGTAGATGAAAGTATGTGTGATATCTAGGGTGTAAAACCAATATGTTCATTGAACTAACCTTTTCTCCATAGTTGTCTTCTAAAATATATTTATATAAGTTTTGCTGCAAGCAATATTTATTATAACTATTATTAGACAAGTTTTCTAGTTCATCATATCCGTATTCAAAATCACTTTTTATTATTGTACCAATATCATTGACTAGCTTAGTAGTTCTTTTCCAATCAAATATAAATAGCTCACCATTTGGCTTTTTGTAAACCATATCAATTGTGCCTGCAACGGAAGATTTTGAGTCGAAAACTTTCCATTCTGTTTTGTAAGGCTCAATTGTTGGATATTTCTTTATAAATTCTTTAAAAAAGTTAAACTCAGGCGGAAATTCTTCCTGAGCTTTTTGATTATAATAATTCTCGATTGATTCATGTAAAAAAGTGCCTTTCTTTGCAGAATCCTCTTTTTTTAATTCCCATTCATTTAAGATTGTTTTTTGGAAATTATCAAGATTATCCTTATTAATTTTTTTACCAAGAAACTCTAACTTTTCTTTTGCCTTAATTCTTGACCAATACTCAGAGTCAAATTTTGGGAAAAAGTTATCTATAATCTGGGTTACAGAATATTTAACTCTTATTCCATCAACAGTGTAATAATGTTCATTAGAATTAAAAGTTATTCTATTGTCATTTGGATGTAAATTAATCTTCAGATTAGTAAATTTTTAAGTATTAATGTGCCAAAATATAGCTAAATTTACATTATTATAACCTCTTAAATTTGAAAAAAATCTTTATAATTCTTTTATTTACTATCGCTTCATGCAGTACCTATAATTGCGGGACTATAGTTGATAAATATGAAATGAATGGAACATATTTTTTTACGTTAACTTCAACTGGGGGCAGTCAAAATGCTGAGAATCCTGGAGGGGGTGGTCAAGTAGAAGTAACAAGAGATACATATAATTCTTTTATAATTGGCGAAGAGTATTGTAATGAATGATAAATGATGAAAAATATCATCCTTTTAATTTTACTTTTTAGCGTTTCTGTCAATTCACAAAAAGTACAACAAGTAGAAGTTGTAAAAAATGACAATCAAATCTCAGATTTATTTGAAGAATTAGGTCAAAATGAAATAAAATTAGATTTAATTGATATTCTAAGTTTACCAGCTTTTGATATAACCTATGAAAGAATTAAAGATCCTTATTCCTCTTTTGGGGTAAGCCTTTTTTTAAATGTAGGTGATAACGATTCAGCTTCTAGAAATTGGACTGATAACTTCTCATTGGCACCCTTCTACCGTTTTTATTTTTTTAATAAAAGAGATTATGGTGGTGCTGGATTTTTTGCTGAGGTATTCACTAAATTTTCATCTGGTAAACATGATGTAGAATATTTTAACCCCGATCAGGATAGCTCTGGTATAAGTTATTGGGAAACAGTTGAAGAGAACTTTTTTGATATTGCACCTGGAGCTGCAATAGGTCAAAAATGGATTAATAAAAAAGGATGGACCTTTGAAATTAGTGGCGGAGTAGGCAGGTTTCTATTAAACAAAGATGAAATAAGGCCTGAATTTCTCCTAAGAGGAGGCTTTTCAATAGGAAAAAGATTCTAATTAATACAATAAAAACTTTTTGCTTTTATTTTTCCACCCAGCTTGTGACTTATATTTTACAAAATATATTTTTAAATCACCTTGACTACTGTAATCAACAAAGTAGATTTTTTTATCGGATTGTGATGAATAACCCACAAAATACCACAACCCGTCATTGCCTTTTGCTTGAGACTGATAATCGACTTTGAAGACCTTTAAATCTGCCTGAGATTCATAATCTACAACAAAAACTTTTATATCTGATTGTGAAGCATAATCAGTTGAAAATACCTTTTGGGAATAGGACTTATTAAAAAATATTAATAAAAAAAATAAAGTTAATTTCTTCATATTATTATTAAAAAATTTCAAACTTAATGCCAGAATAATTAATTAAATTAGAATAGATTAATTAAAATTCAAGAATATGAAAAGAAAAATAACTGCAATATGGAAAGGTGATGGTCCAACAGGTACAGGTGTTTTGACCGCACAAAGTGGTGCATTTAATAATATGCCATACTCTTTTAAAACAAGATTTGAAAATGATAATGGTAAATTAGGAACAAATCCTGAAGAACTTATTGCTGCAGCGCTTGCAGGGTGTTTCAATATGAAATTAAGTTTTGTTTTGAATGAATCAGATTATGTTCCAGACGAGCTTAATACAGATGCAATATTAACTTTTGTTGATGGGAAAATAATTTCAATTGACTTAGATTTAAAAGCAAAAGTGCCAGGGCTAGATAAAGAAAAATTTGATGAATTAGCAGAGGATGCAAAGGAAAATTGTCCAATATCAGGAGCTTTAAATTGTGAGATAAATATAACAGGATCTTTAGTTTAGAGATTTAATTTCATACCCTCTTCAGCTACATTATATCCTTTGCTTCTGACCAATTTATATTGATCACTATCTTTATTAATTAAAGGATTTGTATGATTTAGATGTATAAAATATATTTTATTTTTTTCTTTAATATCTATTGAATTAAAAAGATCCATACTTTCAGTAACAAAAGGATGTGGTATTTCTGAAACATCTCTGTAGTTTACCTCTTTAGAATCGTAAAAAGTAGCATCAATTATTGCATAGTCAACTTGTTTAATNTCATCAACAATAGATTTTTCCCACAAGTACCATTTATCAATATCTGGAATGAATAGAGCTGTTTTATTAGGTCCATAAATTTTATACCCAACAGTTTCAGAAAATTCAGCTCTGTGAGGAACTTCAACAGGCTGAACAATTACATTTGAGTCAATTGAAATTTTAGATTCATTACTTAATTCTATAATTGAAATATTTTGTAAAGAAACTAATTGGCTCCATGGTCCATTTTCTTCAAGAAATTTTTTCATTCTTGGCATTGCATAAACATTGACTAATTTGGAATTGAGAGCTTCTCTACCAAAATACATTAAGCCAGTATAATGACCAATATGAGCATGTGTCAAAAAAATACCTTTTAAATCTTTCTTAATTCTATCACCCATGAAATTGAGCTGTTTATTAATGTCAGGTGATGCATCAAATAGAAATGATTCATTGTTTTCATTATTCATTAACATTAAGGATGTTACATATTTATCTTTCTTAATATTTTCACAACATGTTTTATTATTTCCTAAATGCGGCATACCCCCATCTTGAACAACTCCCAGTATTTTTAGAGTATAATTTGATTTAATCTGATTAAATGCAAAAAATGGAATTAAAAAAATAAATAATATTGAAAAAAATCTATAATTCAAATCAATCAAAAATTGCCTTTAGTTCTGTTGCTTCGCTAGGACTCATCTTGCCTGCAAGTACCAAACTTAACTGCCTTCTTCTGAGAGCAGCATCATAACGAGTTTTTTCTAAATCAGTTTGGGGTGTAATTAAGGGTACTTTTACAGGTTTCCCTCTTTTGTTGACCGCTACAAATGTATAAATTGCTTCATTAACTTTTACTTTCTTTTTATCTGTTTTGTTTTGTTTCCAAACATCAATAAAAACCTCCATTGATGAGTTAAAGGCTCGTGAAACTTTTGCTTCAATCGTTAAAATACTTCCGTTTGGAACTGGTTCTCCAAAAGCAACATTATTTATTGATGCAGTAACAACAATTTGCTCTGAATGTTTGATAGCTGCTATGCTCGCAACTTTATCCATTCTTGCTAACAATTCTCCTCCAAATAAGTTATTTAAACTATTAGTATCAGCAGGTAGAACAAAATCAGTTTGAATTGTTTTTGATTGTTCAGGAAATTTTGAGTCCATAATAGAATATTATTCTAAAACAAAAATCCAAGCATCTTTATTTTCAGACATTTGAAGTTGTCTCAAAGCAATTACAGCCTCTTTTCTGTTTGAGAAATTATCAAATGAAATAGGTATTAGTCCTTTATCATTTAATGGAAGTTTTGTTGGGTTATAACCCTTTGATAGCAAATTATTATATAATTTGTCAGCATTAGACTTAACGCCAAATGCACCTGCAATAATATGAAATTTATTAGGCTGAACTTTGATTTCTAATTCAATTGCTGGTATTGATCCAAAGTCAAAAACTGCACTTTCGACACGTTGGATAGTTTTTTGTCTATTTTCTTGCTCTAAAATTAATTGATTCTGAATGTTATACTCTTCATACTCTTTACTTAAAAAAAATGTGGTTGAAATAATTATAACTAATGCAGCAGCATACTTAACAAAATCAGGAACTCTGGAGTTTGATGAATTAACTTTAAGGTCATTATATTTTTTTAATGTTGATTCATTGTATGTTGAAACTAGATCAGGCTGTTTTTTGTAATATATAGATGGTAATCCAAACGAGCCTAGGAAATGATTTGAATCCAAGTCAGGTGAAAAAACAATATTTTCATCTGAGTTGTAACTAAGCTCTCCAATATTATTTAATACGAGTGGCTCCTTATTTAATTTTTTCTTCCAATTTATTACTTCATTATGAATATTTTTAACAGCAACACTGAAATCAATACCGTCTTCATTGGAAATAAAATTGGCTAATAACCCGTCGTTATTTTTAATTTTTGAGTTGAATGAAACTCTTCTTGATGGTGGATAAAACTTTCCATTTTTTTCATCATAAACTGATGAAAACTTATTCACAATAAAACTACCAAATCCAGGAACCGTAACACAGTCATTAGTATAAAGAAGAGAGTTGATAGCTTTGCTTAATTGCATAAATTAAATTTAAACTATTTTTCTTAAAAAAAGGAAGAATTAATAACCAAGTTTTGCTCGAACTCTTGATATAACTTGATCAGCAGTTTTTGCAGCTTTCTCTGCGCCTTGTTTTAAAATTTTATCAATCTCACTTTTATTTGACATCAAATAATTATATTTTTTTCTTTGATCATTAAACTTTGTCAAAATAAGGTTGAATAATTCTTGTTTTGCATGCCCATATCCAAAACCGCCTTTTTCATAATTCATTTTTAATTCTCTTATTTGATCATTTGATCCAAGCAAACTAAAAAGTTTAAAAACATTGCAATTATCAGTCTTTTTTGGTAATTCCAGGGGCGTGCTATCCGTCTCTATTGACATTATTTGTTTTCTTAAAAGTTTATCATCTAAAAAAATATTGATAATATTATTTTTTGACTTACTCATTTTTTCACCATTTGTTCCAGTAATATATTTAGTTTGCTCATTCACTAATGGCTCAGGCACAATCAATGTTTCACCATATTGATTATTAAACTTAATAGCAACATCTCTTGTAATTTCCAAATGCTGTAGCTGGTCTTTTCCAACTGGTACAACATTAGCATCATACAATAATATATCAGCAGCCATTAACATTGGGTATGTAAATAAGCCTACATTAACATCTTTAAGTTGATTAGATTTATCTTTAAATGAATGTGCTAAAGTCAACCTTTGATAAGGAAATATTGTTGAAAGTATCCATGAAAGCTCAGTAGTCAAAGGAACATCTGATTGCTTATAAAAAACTGTTTTTGATGTATCTAACCCAAATGCTAACCATGCAGCTGCTGTAGAATAAGTGTTTTCACTTAGCTCATCAGGATTTTTTATTTGAGTTAGAGAATGTAAATCAGCTATAAATAAAAATGATTCAGTATTTTTTTTTGATTCCTCAATAGCAGGGATTATAGCTCCTAAGATATTTCCCAAATGAGGTGTTCCTGTGCTTTGTATACCGGTTAATATTCTTGACATACTCAACAAAAGTAATGGTTTTAAAGACATTTATAACAATTAACTACTTTTGATCTGTGTTTAAGATTATAAAAATATGTTTGCTAGGGATATGGAATGTTTGGTTTTATGTTCTGTGCTTTATTGGAATAGCTATTTCATTCCCTTTCTTAATACTCTTTTCATTAAAAGAAAGTTGGTATCCACAATTCTTCTGGGTTGCAAAAAATATTTGGTCAAATACCGTAATGTACGGAATGGGCTTTTATCCGTCAATAAAATGGAAAGAAAGATTTGAAAAAGGCAAAAGCTATATGCTAGTATCAAATCACAAAAGCATGATTGATATAATGTTAATGCTTTCTGCTTGTGATCACCCCGTAGTTTTTGTTGGAAAAAAAGAGCTTGATAAAATTCCCATTTTTGGATACTTCTACAGTAAAGTCTGTATTTTAGTTGACAGAGATAGTGCTCAAAGCAGAAAAGATGTTTATGCAAAATCTGCTAAAAGACTAAGCAAAGGGCTTTCAATTTGTATTTTTCCTGAAGGTGGAATTCCAGAACCTGGAATAATTTTACAAGATTTTAAAGATGGAGCCTTTAGTCTTGCTATTCAATTTCAAATACCAATAGTTCCAATGAGTTTTTATGATTGTGAGGATAAGTTTCCCTACTTTTTTGCATATAATTATTTTGTTGGGAGTCCAGGAAGATTAAGGGCTCAAGTACATGATTTCATTGAAACCAAAGGGATGACACAAGATGACAAACCTTCTCTTAAAGAAAAAGTTTTTAAACTAATGAAAAATGATTTAGAAAAAGTTACTTCTCAGAATTGAGAAGTTCAGATATTTTCTTTTCAAGCTCATCGCAAAGCTCAGGATTATCCTTTAATAATTTTTTTACGGAATCTCGACCTTGTCCTAGTTTGGTTTCTCCATAGCTAAACCATGATCCACTTTTGTCTATAATTCCAGCTTCAGTTCCAATATCAATTATCTCGCCTAGCTTTGAGATTCCTTCTCCATACATTATATCAAATTCACAAACTCTAAATGGTGGGGCAACTTTATTTTTCACAACTTTAACTCTGGTTTTATTTCCTAAAGCATTTCCTGACGAATCCTTTAATTGAGTTGACCTTCTGATATCAAGTCGTACGGAAGCGTAAAATTTAAGAGCATTACCCCCAGTTGTAGTCTCAGGATTTCCAAACATAACTCCAATTTTTTCTCTTAATTGGTTAATGAAGAATACCGTACAATTCGTCTTACTTATTGTAGAGGTTAATTTTCTTAAAGCCTGTGACATTAATCTAGCATGAAGTCCCATTTTAGAGTCTCCCATTTCGCCCTCAATTTCACTTTTTGGTGTTAAAGCTGCAACTGAGTCGATAACAATAATATCAATTGCTCCAGATCGAATTAAATTATCTGCAATTTCTAGTGCTTGTTCACCATGATCAGGCTGTGATATTATTAAATCGTCAATATTGACTCCTAAATTTTGTGCGTAAAATCTATCAAATGCATGCTCAGCATCAATAAAAGCAGCTATTCCTCCAGATTTTTGACATTCGGCAATAGCATGCAAAGTCAAGGTTGTTTTACCTGAAGATTCTGGACCATAAATTTCAACAACTCTTCCTCTTGGGTAACCACCAACACCTAACGCAAAATCTAATCCAATAGAGCCTGTTGAGATAGATTCAACAACTTCATGAACGGAATCTCCCATTTTCATGACAGTACCTTTACCATAAGTTTTATCCAGTCTATCTAATGTTAGTTGAAGTGCTTTAAGTTTTGAATCTTTTTCTGAAGCCATTAATGGAAATTTAAATTTAAACATCTAAAAGTACATTTTATTTAGTTAAAATCATAATTTAAAAAAGCTACATTTGTAAAGATTTTTTATCTGATATTTATAACTTATGGAACTTTATAATAAGCTGAGTAAAAAAGAAAGAATTCAACTAATTGAAAAGGCTGGAGAAAAAAGGTTTACATTATCTTTTTACAAATACTATCAAATAAAAAATACCAAAATCTTTAGAAATTTTTTATATGTTGAACTTAACAAATTAGATGTTTTAGGTCGAATTTATATTGCAAAAGAAGGCATTAATGCTCAACTATCATTACCNTCAAAAAATATAGAGCGATTAAAAAAAACCATTGATCAAATTCCCTTTCTAAAAAAAATTAGACTCAACATTGCTATAGAACATGATGATCATTCTTTTCTAAAACTTAAAATTAAGATTCGAAAAAAAATTGTTGCTGATGGATTGAAAAATAAAGATTATGATATTAATAAAAATGGTGTTCATGTAAATGCAAAAGAATTTAATGAGTTGTTAGTAAATCAAAATACGATTGCTATTGATATGAGAAATCATTATGAAAGTGAAATTGGCCACTTTGATGGAGCCAATTTACCAGACGTTGATTCTTTTCGAGAATCTCTTCCAATTATTAACGATAGATATAAAAAATTTAAAAAAACTAAAAATATATTAATGTATTGTACGGGTGGTATTAGATGTGAAAAAGCAAGTGCTTATATGATTAAAAATGGATACAAAAATGTTTTTCAATTAGAAGGTGGAATAATAGAATATGTACGTCAAGTTAAAAGTCAAAAAATTGAAAATAAATTCAAAGGAAGAAATTTTGTATTTGACAATAGACTATCTGAAAAGATTTCTGATAAAATAATATCATCTTGTCATCAATGTGGCTCTGCATGTGATCAACATGTAAATTGTAATAACGATGCTTGTCACTTACTTTTTTTACAATGTGAGAAGTGTAAAATTAAATTTGATGGTTGTTGCAGTTCACATTGTAAAGAAATTTACTCTCTACCAATTGATGATCAAAAAAAACTAAGAAAAGGGAAAAAGAATAGTAATAAGATTTTTAAAAAAGGGCGGTTTAATCAAAAAGTATTTTAATTTGAATTTTAAAAAAACGACTTATATCATCATAATTTTATTATCAGCAATATCATGCAGAAATGAAAATTTGGTATTCATTGATTTTGAAGATTTAAATGGTAGCTGGATGAGAAGTAATGAATTAAATTTCTCATTTGAGTCGTCAGANAATTCAATTTTAGATTTTAGTCTTGCANTAAGAACTGATTCTACATATCCCTTTTCTAATATTTTCATAGTATCTACAATAAAAAATAATAATTATGTAATTTCTGACACTTTAGAATATTCTTTTGAAAATAATGAGATCAAATGGTATGAGTTTAAACCGTCTGGCATAAAAAACAATAAGATATTACTCAAAAAAGATTTAAAAATAGATGAGGGTGATGTAACTGTAAANCTTAAACATTCTATTCGATATTTAGACAGTATTGCCCCACTAACAAAATTAGATGGTATCTTAGATGTTGGATTAATAGTTGAAAAATCATTTTTAAATGAAAAAATATAGATTTCAAGTCATTATTTTTTGGCTTATGTTCTCTTTTTTTGTNACCTGTCTTTATGGTGTTTTTTTCTTAGCATCAAGTGGGAAACTGGGTGAAATGCCTGATTTTAGGCAGCTTGAAAATCCAAAGACAAATTTTGCATCCGAAATAATCTCGTCAGACAATAAAGTTTTAGGAAAATATTATTTTAATGATAATAGAACACCTATTGATTATGATGAACTTAACCCACAAACGATTGAGGCGCTGATTGCAATTGAAGATGAAAGATTTTACAGTCATCCAGGTATTGATTTAAAAGCTACAATAAGAGCTATTGTTTTTTTAAANACTAGAGGNGGAGCAAGTACAATTTCCCAACAATTAGCAAGGCAGTTATTTGTTGGCGTTAGATCTAGAAATATTTTTCAAGCAATTGTTCAAAAAATCAAAGAGTGGGTTATTGCAGTTGAATTAGAAAAACAGTACACCAAAGAAGAAATTATTACCATGTACTTAAATATTTATGATTTTGGGTACTATGGAGATGGCATTAAATCCGCTTCTAACATATATTTTTCTAAAGAACCCAATGAACTAAAAATTGAAGAATCTGCTATGCTAGTTGGAATGCTTCAAAATTCATCTTTATATGATCCAATTAGAAGACCTGAAATTACTACTAAAAGAAGAAACCTAGTTTTTAATCAGATGGAGAAAAATGGGTATATATCTACCAAAGAAAAAGATTCACTAAAAGGTCTTCCATTAGAATTAAATTTTAATCCTCAATCTCATAGGAGAGGTTTAGCAACCTACTTTCGATCATACTTAAGAGGATTTATGAAAAAATGGACAGATGAAAACCTGAAGAAAGATGGCACTAAATATAATCTTTATGTTGACGGACTAAAAATTTATACAACTGTTAATGCAGAAATGCAACAGTATGCAGAAGAGGCTGTAGGTGAACACATGAAGAATTTGCAAAAAGAATTCTTTATACAAAATGATACNCTTTCGACAGCACCCTTTAGAGATTTAGAGGAGGAAGATGAAGAAGCAATTATGAATCGTACCATGAAGAGGTCTGAAAGATGGAGAAAAATGAGACTGGCAGGGAAGTCAAATGAAGAAATTGAGGCATCGTTTGAAATACCAACTAACATGACTATTTTTTCTTGGGAAGGTGATATTGACACAATAATGAAACCNATCGATTCAATTAGATACTATAAACATTTTCTTCAAGCTGGTATGATGTCNATGAATCCNAAAAANGGACATGTTATGGCTTGGGTNGGAGGGATCAATTACAGAAACTTCCAGTATGATCATGTGATGCAAAGCAAGAGGCAGATAGGCTCGACATTTAAACCATTTTTATATGCAACTGCAATAGATCAACTCAAATTATCACCATGTGATGCATTTCCAGATATGATTCATTGTATAGAACCATATAAATACGGAAATCCAGAACCATGGTGCCCAACAAACTCTAGCGACAAATATGGTGGTGTTAGAACATTAAGCAACGCATTAGCTAATTCTAAAAATACTATAAGTGCTCAACTAATTGATAAAGTAGGTCCAAAGCCAGTAGCAGACCTGGCAAGAAATTTAGGTGTTTCTTCAAATGTTCCAAATGTACCAGCAATAGCACTGGGAACACCGGATTTGAGTGTGTATGAAATGGTTGGGGCGTACGGGGCATTTGCAAACAAGGGGATATATGTTAAGCCAGTAATGGTGACTAGAATAGAAGACAAAAACGGTACGTTGATATATCAATATAAGCCAGAGACCAAAGATGTATTGAGCGAAGAGTCATCATATGTTACTTTAAAATTATTAGAAGGTGTTACAAAATTTGGGTCAGGAGCTAGATTAAGACATAATATTCCAGAGGAAGAAAGAAATTATGTGTACAAAAATGTTGTTACAGGATATCCATATGAATTCAGTAATGCTATAGCTGGAAAAACAGGCACTACACAAAATCAAAGCGACGGCTGGTTCATTGGTATGGTTCCAAATTTAGTTACTGGAGTGTGGGTTGGCGGTGAAGATCGTTCGATTCATTTTGAAGAAATTGCGTTTGGACAAGGAGCTACAATGTCTTTACCAATTTGGGGATTGTTCATGAAAAAATGTTATGAAAGTGAAACACTAAATGTATCAAAAGAAGATTTTGAAGAGCCCGAAGAACTTGATATAATCATAGACTGTTCAAAAATAAAGCCAATTGAAATTGAAGATGAAAGTGAGGATATTAATGATTTGTTAGGAATTGGGAATTAATAAATGAAAAGATTAATCTCATTAGATTTTTTTAGAGGAATAACAATTGCAGGTATGATTATAGTTAATGATCCTGGAAGTTGGTCGCATGTATATGCTCCTTTACTACATGCTGAATGGCATGGGGCAACACCAACTGATTTAGTTTTTCCTTTCTTNCTTTTTATAGTTGGTGTTTCCATAACATTGTCGTTNAGTAAACTTAAATCAAATCCAACATCTTCAATTTATATCAAAATTTTAAGGAGAGCTCTCATTATTTTTGGCTTAGGCATCTTTCTTTCCTTATTTCCAAATTTTGACTTTGAAAACCTAAGAGTCGCTGGAGTATTACAAAGAATAGCACTTGTTTATTTAGCATGTTCCTTATTGTTTCTCCACTCAAATTTCAAATCTCAACTTTATATTGGGATTGGTCTACTCATTTTATACTGGGTATTTATGATGTTTATTCCTTTTAATGGCAATCCTGCTGGCACGCTAGAGCCAGGTGAAAATTTTGCTGCATGGATTGATAGTTTCATTGTTCCTGGAAGAATGTATCAGGAGACTTGGGATCCTGAAGGATTATTTAGCACAATACCCGCAATTGCTACAGGTATTTCTGGAATGCTCTGCGGAAAATTAATAACTGAATTAAGTAAAACATCCGAAAAGATTATTAAACTATTTTTTTGGGGAACAATAATACTAATTGTATCCCATTTTTGGGATTATACATTTCCAATTAACAAGCATATATGGACAAGCTCATATGTGTTATACTCTTCAGGCTTGGCAATGATTATTCTAGCTGCATCTATCTGGATTATTGATGAAAAAAAATATACTTCAAATATTAAATTTGGATTAGTTTTTGGATCAAATGCAATTGTAGCCTATGTCTTACATGGTATTGTTTGGAGACTCTTTCAATTCCCAATAATCGGCGGAGTCGGTTTTCAGAAATTTTGGATGGATACTGGTATTGGACTAGGCTTATCTCCAAAATTTGTATCACTTGACTGGGCTATATTTTATACACTTATAATTTATATGTTAGTTTATCAATTATATAAGAGAAAAATTTTCATCAAAATTTAATTATCATTACATTTAGCGGTCTAATTAAAGAAATTATTATGAAAAATTTTATTTATATACTAATGGGATTATTCCTGTTTACATCATGCGAAACAACTGCTCCGTGTGAATGTGAAAATGGTTCAAACGGATTTATTGAAGGTACAGAACAATCTATTAATATTGGTTCTGAATCAACAGTTGATGTGTTTAAAAAAATTGATGCTGCATGGGCTGCTAGAGATTACGAAACAATGAAAGCGCACATTGCAGATGATGGTAATTATAGGTTTTATGATGGTACTGTTGTTACAAATGGAGAAGACTTTGTTGCTAAAGTTGAAGAATCTTATCAAACTGACCTAGCAAATGGTGTTGCTTGGGAATGGACAACAGATTATGCATTTGCAGTTTATCCATCTGAAACTGGAAATGACACATGGAATGAAAAAGGTCAATGGGTCAACGCTTCATTTACTGGAGCTGATGGATCAGTTATTGTTGAATGGTATCAAATAGATGGAGACCAATTAATAAGCTGGTCACAAACTAAAGGTGAAACTATTAAAGAATAATTATGAAAAATTATATTTATTTACTTTTTGGTTTAATTATNCTTGNAGGGTGTGAAACNACGCCTTGTGANTGTGANGAAAAAAGCAANGGGTTTGTTGAAAGAAGCGGACANACNATAATGCTAGGAAGTGATGCTTCAGTAGANGTTGTTAAACAAATCGATAATGCTTGGAAAAGCAGAGACTATGAAACTTTAAAATCATTAGTTGCTGANGATGCTAAACTATATCACGATGANGGTAGAGTNTCTACTGGTGGTGANGANTTTGTTGCAGCAATTGAAAGNGATTATACTGAAATGGTNGCTGAAGGAAAAGAGTGGGATTGGGTTATGAACTTTGCATTTGCTGTAAAAGTTTCTGAGTCTGACGATCCTGAAGAATTTAATGATGATGGTGAATGGGTTAGTGCTCGTTTTACTACAGCGTCTGATGAGATTTATGAAGAGTGGTANTATATTATAGATGGCAAACTTTCTTGGTGGGGATCTGCCAAAAGAGGANTNTANACAGAATAGTATAAACTCATAATTTAATTTTAAAAAAGCTCATATAAATATGGGCTTTTTTATTTTAAAATTTTTTAAAATTCTAGCAATGAATTTCAATTATAAAAGTGAAAAAATTGATATTTATCCTCTTTTTGGTGACTTATTAAATGGTGAGCCATACGTTTTTGATTTTTCATCAAAAAATCCTAAAACTCTTGAATATAATTTAAATGATTTTAAGGAATTTAATGATGATATTTTCAATGAATTAAAAAATTCAGGTATGAGTTGGGGGGTTGGAAAATATTTAGAAGAAAGAAGAAATATCTTAAGAGGATCTATTAATATAATTAATCAAAAGAGAATCTATCATCTTGGTTTGGATATTATAGTTCCCTACAATTCATTAGTATTTTGTCCTTTAGATGGTTACGTCCATAAACTTGGCAAGGAAACTCAAAAAGGTAATTATGGTGGTTATTTAGTT